>OMGF01000004.1_pt1 | contig 240834 bp, 208 predicted proteins | sample 1645861 | NCBI WGS metagenome assembly OMGF01 (sample SAMN05578586, study PRJEB25193) | human gut metagenome | biome: Human Microbiome; feature: human-associated habitat; material: feces | host: Homo sapiens | place: USA:Birmingham
TCATAGTACTTGATATCTGCCATTATGCGTACACCTCCTCGATGGATGCAACAGCTGCCTTAGTAGCAACTAAAGTGTTGTACTTCAGAATGTCGTATACGTTGATGGTTCCAACCTGAGCAGTCTTTACATCAGCAATGTTTCTAGCGGATAATACAGTGTTCTGATCGTTGTCAGCCAGAACTACCAGAGCCTTGGAAACATTTAAGTTGTTCATAACATTCTTGAAGTTCTTTGTCTTGATCTCGTCAAACTTTAACTCATCAACTACGATGAACTTGCCAGCCTGAACACGGCTTGTCAGAGCAGACTTAAGAGCAGCTCTCTTCTCCTTCTTGTTCAGGGTGATGGTGTAATCTCTTGGTGTCGGTGCGAATACTACGCCGCCGCCTGTCCACTGGGGAGCTCTTGTGGATCCCTGTCTTGCATGACCGGTTCCCTTCTGTCTCCAGGGCTTTCTTCCGCCGCCGGAAACCTCAGAACGTGTCTTTGCCTTCTGTGTTCCCTGACGCTTATTAGCAAGCTGTGCAACAACTGCAAGATGTACCAGGTGCTCGTTTACTTCTACGCCGAACACTGCATCGTTCAGTTCTAATGTGCCAACTTCCTTACCTTCCATATTGTAAACAGATACGTTTGCCATCTGTGAATTCCTCCTTTCCTATAAAAGCTTACCTTTCAACCTTAACGGCTTCTCTTACAGTAACCAGGCACTTCTTTGGTCCTGGAACTGCACCCTTAACCAGAATCAGGTTGTTCTCGGCATCAATCTTAACTACCTCAAGATTCTGAACAGTGATCTGCTTGTTGCCCATCTGTCCAGGCATTCCCTTGCCCTTGAATACGCGGCCTGGGGTGGTAGCGGAACCATTGGAACCCTGATGACGATGGAACTTGGAACCATGAGCCATAGGTCCTCTGTGCTGTCCATGTCTCTTGATCGCGCCCTGGAAGCCTTTACCTTTGGAAATAGCGGTTGCATCGATCTTATCGCCTGCTGCGAAGATGTCTGCCTTAATCTCATCCTTTACGGAATACTCTTCCGCATTCTCTAATCTGAACTCTCTTACATATCTCTTGTAAGATACGCCGGCCTTATCAAAGTGGCCCTTTACTGGCTTGCTGACTAATTTCTCTCTCTTGTCAACAAAACCAACCTGTACTGCTTTGTAACCGTCATTCTCTTCTGTCTTAACCTGTGTTACTACACAAGGGCCAGCCTGAAGTACGGTTACCGGAACTAATGCACCATTTTCATTGAAGATCTGGGTCATTCCGACTTTTGTTGCTAAAATCGCTTTCTTCATTGTCTTACCTCCTGTTTTCTTGATCTACAGCGGAATGCTTTCGCATTCATCCTAGAACAGTCTGATATAGGTGGAACACTATGAACCGTTTCCGGTATGTTGATTCCTACAGGAATGTAGTGTTGCTTTTATATAAAACCCTTCAGGATATAAACTAATTTAATTCGCTCGCTCCGGTTGATTATTTGGTCTTCATCTTGATGTCGATGAATACGCCAGCGGGCATTTCCAGTCTGGACAGTGCATCTACTGTCTTCTGGCTTGGAGCAGTAATGTCGATGAGTCTCTTGTGAGTTCTCTGCTCAAACTGCTCTCTGGAATCTTTGTACTTATGAACCGCACGCAGAATGGTTACAACCTCTTTCTTAGTTGGTAACGGCACCGGTCCGCTCACCTGAGATCCTGTCTTTTTTACTGTCTCGATGATCTTTCCAGCGGACTGATCTACTAACTGATGATCATAAGCTTTTAATGTGATTCTCATTACTTGACTTGCCATAAAAAAAGTCGCCTCCTTTTCGCACTTTATAAACCAAGTACGACAAGCGGTGACTGTACACGTTTCCGTGTGTGTCCTCACGGAACCACACACTGATTCTGCTCTCTTTGCTGCAGTTTCTTTAATTGGTACAGTGACTTGTCGCCAGTTTCCTAACTTGACATTCGCTCCACGGAAAACCTGCCTTATGGTGGGCAGCAACCTCTCGCTTCTTTGCTATCATGTCACAGCTTTTCAAGGATAGCATATGTTTACAGGAAATGCAAGTACTTTTTTAAATTTTTTTAAATTTCCCCCAGACGGGGAAACAGCTGAAAAAACCCCCTTTCTGAAGGATCCCGGCTTCATCCCGGATCTTCTGTCCTATCAGAAAAGGAGTTTCTTCTATAGTAATACGTTTCTCTTTAAAATCAATCCTCAAGACACAGCGGTTCAAGAGGCTCTGTCACATAGGAATCAATATCAGGATCATCATCTGCCGTACTTAAGATTCCCGATGAAGTCGTCTTAAACTTTACTCCGTCGCTATTCTTCACCGTGGTTCCCTTCATAAGCTTTCCCGAACCGTTGACTACATAATTTCCACCGTCCACCCGATAGCAGACATACTTCTGGCCGTCCTCAGCCGTTTGAAGCTTTCCTTTATAATAGAGACGGCCGTCCCGTACTCCCGTATATCCCCGTCCGTTATCGCTGAAATAGTAATCCGCTTTGGTTCCGTCATCCTCCTCTACGCTCATCTTTCCCTTCTGCACGCAGCTCTCGCTCTTGCTTCCAAAATAATAAGCAGTCCAGTCATCCTCACCGGAGCCTGTATAAACCTTTCGCAGTCCGTACACCGGATTTCCTTTTTCATTAAACAGATAAGTCTTTCCATTGATACGCGTCAGATCCTGTGTATCCAGACGGTCCGAATCTGCCGCCTTTGGCTTTCCGTTATTGGAAAAATAAAACCATTCCACATCGCCGTCATATCCGTCCAGATTCTCCGGCGGCTCGATGGAATACCAGCCGATCCGCGCCTTTCCGTCAGAGCCAAAATACATATAATCCTGAATCCCGCCGTCCCCATTATCCCGGACGTCCTTCCAGCCGATCTGCAAAATGCCGTCCTCGTCAAAGCAGTAATACGTTCCGTCAATCTTGCGGGTACCGTAATCATCTCCGGAATTGTCATCACTGGGAACATATTTCTTTCCATTGGTGCCAAAATAGAACCAGTAGCAGCCGTCCTCCCCGTACTCCACATTTCCCGTATCGTATCCGGGAACTACCTTGTTGATCTCTTCATCATATTCATCCGGAGGAATCAGCTTCTGCCAGCCTGTACGCATCACGCCGTCATCACCGGTATAATAGGTGTCATCCAGGATCCACCCCCGCTCCATGGCGCCGTTGCTGTCAAAATGATACCACTTGTCCGAAATTTTTTTCCAGGTATCCTCTACCTTCTTTCCGGAAGCCGAGAAATAATACCATTCGTCTTCTCCATCATCCTCAGGCACATGAAGCCATTTTTCTGTAACCATGATACCGTTGCTGTCTACATAGTATTCTCCGTCCACCCAGGAGTTGACCGCCATGATCCCGTTTCCGTCCAGATAACGCCACTGCCCATCCGCTCCCTTTTTCCAATCGTTGTAGACTTTATTTCCATTGCTGTCATAATAGACCCAGTTTCCCTCTGCTTCCGCCCAGCCTTCTGCCCACGCTGTCAGATTGACTGTACCAGCCGACAGAAGAACCGCCGCAAGACACATTGCCGTCATCTTCCTCTTCATACACGCCTCTTTCTCCTTAAACGCCCTTCTTTCTTGAAAGAAATGCTTCTTTAAGGCCCTCATCTGCCTTCTATTGTATCAGGGGTTCTGCGTTCTTTCAACCGGAATTACCTTTCAATTCTATTACGAAAAACGTCTGCGGCATTTGAATCTCCCCCGCGGTCCGTTTTTAACATATTCCACTCAAAAAAGAAACGGGCCGGACTCCCAGACGGAAGCCAGCCCATTTTCTATTAAATACTTTGATGAACGATTCGATTATTTCAGCATCTTCTTCATCTCATCTGCAACGAACTGTACCTTTGTACCCACAATTACCTGAATGGAATTCTTGCCTGGGCGGATCACACCAGCTACGCCTGCGGATTTGATCTTCTTCTCATCTACCACACTCTGATCCTTGATCTCCAGTCTCAGTCTTGTGATGCAGTTTTCCAGAGATTTTACATTTTCCTTGCCGCCAAGTCCTTCCAGAATCACAGAAGCAACCTCTGTATAATTGTTGTTTGCCAGAACAGCAGACTTCTCAGCCTCCAGATCGTCATCATCCTCGCGGCCCGGAGTCTTTAAATCAAACTTTACAATAGCAAAGCGGAATACCACATAGAATACCAGGAATGCTGCGATACCCAGCGGAAGGATCATCCATGTCTTCTGAGCTGCCGGAAGGGATGCGGAGAAGAACAGGTCAGTTGCGCCCGCGGAGAAGCTGAAGCCTGCGCGGAATCCAAGAATAGTTGTAACTGTGGTGAAAATTCCGTACAGCAGAGCGTAAACTACATACAGGCCGGGAGCCAGAAACATAAATCCAAACTCAAAGGGTTCTGTAACACCGCAGACAAATGCGCTGAGGGCTGCAGAAGCAACCAGACCGATCGCAACTTTTTTCTTTGTGCTCTTTGCTGTCTGAACCATAGCCAAAGCAGCGCCTGGGATACCGAACATCATACATGGGAAGAAACCGGACATATACATACCAAGGCTCCATGTAACATCTGCAGATGTCTCGCCTGCCCAGAAATGGGACAGATCGCCCAGACCAATGGTATCAAACCAGAATACATTGTTTAATGCGTGATGCAGACCGGTTGGGATCAGCAGACGGTTTAAGAATGCATAAATACCTGCGCCGATCGCGCCCATGCCTGCAATACCGTTTCCGATTGCAACCAGACCGCCGAACAGAACCGGCCATACGAAAAGCAGGATAACAGAGGTGATAATTGCCACTACGCCTGCAATGATGGTTACGCAGCGCTTGCCACTGAAGAAGGACAGCCAGTCTGGAAGCTGTGTTCCCTTAAACTTGTTGTAGCAGGTAGAACCGATGATACCGGAAAGAATACCGATAAATGGGTTTGCGATCTTGCTGAATGCCAGAGTCGTCTGCTGATCCTCAGCGATCGACGGCATCAGGGTAGTCACTACGCCTGTGGATAAAAGAGAGGTGATCATCAGCCAGGAAGCCAGAGCTGCAAGTCCGCCTGTACCGTCATGATCCTCAGATAACCCAACACCCACACCGATTACAAACAGGATCGCCATATTGTCAATCAGAGCGCCGCCTGCCTTTACCAGAAGGAAACCAATCTGCTGAAGGATTCCTTCAACCTCGCCGCCCTGCATGGTAGACGGGCAGAGATAATATCCGATTCCCATCAGGATACCACAGATCGGCAGACATGCTACAGGAAGCATCAGGGCCTTACCCAGTTTTTGTAAATACTTCATACTATGTACTCCTTTCTTTTATGGGAAATTTCCTTTTCGAATACTCTCCCATACTTGACCTAATGGATGATCCATTTGTGAAAATAAAAAACCGTTTTGTCTGATGGACGGACACGAATTAACAATTCATTTATAATTCCTCAACAAATACGGCCTTTTTGCATCGAAAAAATTTTCTTTTTAATCAATAACTTTCACTGGATTTTTCCATTTCTACTGACATAATATCAACATTTTATAAAAAAGTCAATCTGATTTTATACTTTTTTAATAATTCATACAGAAACTTTCAATTGTCTTTTCTTTATCTTTTGAAACCCACAGCACAGCGCTTGACGATGCAGTATTATTTGGACTATACTCATTAGGAATCAATCACAAAAACAGCGCCGTGCGCCGACACGGGCACTATATAATTCTGAAAGAAATGAGGTTTATCAATTTATGTGGCTTGCAGATGGATGGAACGATTATGAAGTGATCGACTGCTCTAAGGGCGAAAAGCTGGAGCGCTGGGGGGACTATCTCTTAGTGCGTCCCGACCCCCAGGTAATCTGGGATACGCCAAAAACTCACCGCGGATGGAAAAAAATGAACGGGCATTACCACCGCAGCAGCAAAGGCGGAGGCGAATGGGAATTTTTTGACCTGCCCCAGCAGTGGACCATTAATTACAAGGAACTGACCTTCAATTTAAAACCCTTCAGTTTTAAGCACACCGGCCTGTTTCCCGAGCAGGCTGCAAACTGGGACTGGTTTGGTGAAAAGATCCGCAGGGCCGGACGCCCTGTCAAGGTATTAAACCTGTTTGCCTACACCGGAGGCGCTACCCTGGCAGCCGCCAAGGCCGGAGCCAGCGTCACTCATGTAGACGCTTCCAAGGGCATGGTAACATGGGCCAAGGAAAACGCCCATTCCTCCGACCTTGCAGACGCCTCCATCCGCTGGATCGTAGATGACTGCGTTAAATTCGTAGAACGCGAAATCCGCAGAGGGAACCACTACGACGCCATCATCATGGATCCGCCCTCCTATGGGCGCGGTCCAAAAGGAGAAATCTGGAAAATCGAGGATGCGATCCATCCTCTGGTAAAGCTGTGCGTACAGCTCTTATCCGAAGATCCCCTTTTCTTCCTCATCAACTCCTACACCACCGGCCTTGCCCCTTCCGTTCTTTCCTATATGATGGGCGTAGAAATCGTACCGAAATTCGGCGGAACCGTCAAAGCCGACGAAGTAGGACTGCCCGTATCCCAAAACGGACTCACTCTCCCCTGCGGAGCTTCCGGACGCTGGGAGAAGTAAGAGAAATGCTGGAGAAATGCTGGAGAAACGCCGGAAGAAACATATCTCCGTTCAGGCGCGCTCTCGCTCGGGGAAATACGCAGCGGTACTAAGCTCGAAAAAACCTCGCTAAGTACCGGCGTCTTTCCACGGCCTTCACCAGAGATATGTTTCTTCCGGCTGGTGGCTCCTTGAATAGAGTAATAAGGTGCTCTCTGGCATAGGTTTTTCAGAAAGTCAAGGGAATTACCATCCCTCCCGAAGGGTATTCCCAAGCAGAAGCCATCCTCTCCAGGCGCATTGCGGAGGGGCGTGTCTGTCTTGGGGGGGGATGGGTGTTAAGGGGAAGGATGGCAACTGTCTGAGCGAAAGCGAGTTTTGCCATCCTTCCCCTTGTTTTTAACCCATTCCCGGCCTCCTAGACAGGACTAGTGTACTGTCCCATTTACTTTCAGTATAATGACGCAGAATGAATTTTCAGCCTGCAAGGCAGAGGAATGAGGCGATGCGGTGGCATCGTCGATTGACGACAACGCAGCAGATGGAAATTCAGGCAAGTCATTATACGAAATGTGAGTGAGACAGCACACTACCCCCGTAGCCCCAGTGCCTGGAGGGGATGGCTTCTGCGACCCCTACTGCAGCAGCTTCTGCACATCCAACGCCCCCCATCCCTGCTGATTTCTGGGAAGACCCAGATCTATGGCCCGTTCTCTGAGGCGGAGTTTTACATCCCGGTTGGTCATATCTGGGTATTTTTCCAGCAAAAGGGCAATGGCTCCTGATACCAAAGGCGTAGACATACTGGTGCCTGATTTGGCAAAATATGCTCCCGCCTCGTTCCCGCAGCTTACGATCCCGCATCCCGGCGCTACGATATCCGGCTTGCAGATGCAGCTGGCAGTAGGGCCACGGCCGGAGTAATCTACCATCCTGTTTCCCATCACCTCTACTTCCTTATGGTCGTCTGAACAGCCTACCGTTATGACTTTTCGGCTGATTCCCGGCGTGGTGACTGTCATAGGGCCGGGGCCGTGATTTCCGGCTGCCACAACGACCACCAGGCCATCATCCCAGGCCGCGTTTACCCCTTTAACAAGGGCAGAATTTTCCGTCATATCTCTCTTTGACAGAGAACCTACCGAAATATTTACAATCCGGATTCCCAAAAACTCTTTGTGGGAGCGGATCCAGCGGAGTCCGGAAAGCACATCTGAAGCATATCCATTTCCCCGATGGTCTAATACCTTTACGGAGATAATAGAGCAGCCAGGAGCCACTCCCCGGTATTTTCCTTCCATGGAAGCCCCGCTCCCTCCGATCATGGCGGCAACATGGGTTCCATGGCCATTGTCATCATAGGGTCTGTCTTTCCTGCGGACAAAATCCGCAAATCCCTTTACTCTATCCTTTAAATCCTCATGGAGAAAGATTCCCGTATCCAGGACAGCTACGCCTATGCCCCGTCCTGTGATCCCCATGGAATAAACCTGGTCGCAGTGAATATCCACTCTGGCTCGATTCACATCTTAAATACTCCTTTTTTGTTAGCCTATTCCACAGAGACATTCCATGTGCAGCCTGCACTGTTCCCTGAAACAGAAAAAACTCCGTACACCTGGTACGGAGCTTTTTTCTTAGGATTTAGGATTTTCAAAAAGGGTTGAAGGATAGTTATTAAACTTTCGTGCATTTCTTATGTACTTAGTATATCATGCCATCCCTGAAAATGTTTGAATGTTCTTTGAATAGATTATTAAGAAAATCTTAATTATCCTTTCTTAAGGGAAGCCAGACGAATTTTCAGCCGCTCTCTGTCACCGTCTGCAAAACAGTATCCATCCATGCCACAGGCTTTTGCACCCTGAATATTCCGTTCCAGATCATCGATAAAGAAACATTCCTCAGGCTTTAAACCAAAACGTTCAAAAAAATGCTCATACATTTCCTTCTGAGGCTTCATGCATTTTACTTCTGCGGAAAAGAAAATACCGTCAAAGCAGTCAATGGCCGGGATTACCTGATGATAGCAGGTCAAAAGGCGCACCGATGCATTGGAACAAAGATAGATGCGGTACCCCTCTTCCTTTAATTCCCTAACAAGTTCTTCCATCCCCTCTTTATGGTACATATTGTATTCATGCCAGTGGGCAAAGCTTTTTCTCGCCAGTTCCTTCTCCTCCTCCGTATCCAGCCGCGCCAGTATCTGGCTTAAACCTTCTTCCTCGGAAATAATCCCCATATCTAGCATAAGCCATTCCGGAGATACAAATACAGCCGTGCTGACCTTGCGGATCAGAGCCTCGTCCTCTGAAAAATGGCGGCAGACCCGGTCTCCCTCATATTCCACCAGTACCTTTCCCATATCAAATACGATATTTTTGATCATGATTCCTCTCCTTATTTACGTAAAAAGGGATGCCGAAAACCCGTAAGCTTTCCGGCATCCCCCTCAGTGACATTTATTTTGTCTCCGGCTTTTCAACCTGAACGATAGCAACCTTCTGCATCGGAATACGGCAGTTTTTGTTGCTGCCAAACTCTACGATCACTGTGTCATCGGTCATATCGATGATCACTCCGTAAAATCCGCTGCTTGTCAGGATGGTATCTCCAACAGCAACGCTTGCAAGCAGCTCCTGCTGTTTCTGTCTCTCTTTTTTCTGGGGACGAATTGCCATAAAATAAACAAGTGCTCCCAGGAAAATAATATAGAGAATAATTCCTCCCATTCCAGCCATGGTGTTTCCTCCTTCATACCTGCTGCTACATTGCCCCAGCAGTTTCTTTTATCAATCCTTCTGACCTGCCATGCCGGCCAGCTTAGCGGCTTTGTACTCGCTGTAGCGGTGTTCTTCAATGGCTTCCCGGATCTCTTCCATCATTTTATTATAAAAATACAAATTATGCAAGGTACATAATCTCATTCCCAGCATTTCTTTTGCCTTTAACAGATGGCGTATATATGCACGGCTGTAGGAACGGCAGGCAGGACACTGACAGCCTTCCTCAATCGGTCGGTGATCCAGCTCATATTTCTGGTTGAACAGATTCAGTTTGCCATGATTGGTATACACATGACCATGACGTCCGTTTCTGGACGGATAAACACAGTCAAAGAAATCAACCCCTCTGTCTACAGCCTCTAAAATATTGGCAGGAGTACCTACTCCCATAAGATAAACCGGTTTTTCCTCCGGCAGATGAGGAACAGTTACATCCAGAATGTGGTACATTTCCTCATGGGTCTCGCCTACGGCAAGTCCGCCGATGGCATAGCCGTCCAGATCCATCTCACGGATCGTTTTGGCATGGTCAATACGGATCTCATCAATCACACCGCCCTGGTTAATACCAAACAGAAGCTGTTCCCGGTTTACTGTATCCGGAAGAGAATTTAAACGGACCATCTCTGTTTTACACCGCTTCAGCCAGCGTGTTGTACGGTCTACAGACTTTCTGATATAGTCATAATCTGCATGGCTTGGCGGACATTCGTCAAAGGCCATGGCAATGGTAGAACCCAGATTGGACTGGATCTGCATACTCTCCTCAGGGCCCATAAAGATCTTATGTCCGTCAATATGAGAGCTGAAATATACGCCCTCTTCCTTTATCTTTCTCAGATCTGTCAGAGAAAATACCTGAAAACCGCCGGAATCTGTAAGAATAGGCTTGTCCCAGTTCATAAACCTGTGCAGTCCTCCAAATTCCCGGATCAGCTTATCTCCAGTACGTACATGGAGATGGTATGTGTTGGACAGCTCTACCTGAGTGCCGATCTGGCGCAGATCGTCTGTAGATACAGCACCCTTGATCGCGCCTACTGTTCCTACATTCATAAACACCGGAGTCTGGATTGTACCGTGAACTGTTTCCATCACCGCACGCTTAGCCCGCCCATCCTTTGTAATTACCTGATATTTCATAAATTATTCCTCGTCAGCCAGAGCTGCTTTGATCATGATCGCGCACTCGATCCGTTTTTTCTGCATCTCGCAGCCGATCTCATATGCGCCGTTAATGGAACCGCTGAAATTGTAGGAATTGGCACTGCAGCCGCCGCTGCAGTAGAATCTGGCAAAGCAATCCTTGCAGCTTTCCTTTGCATATACGTTGCAAAGCTTAAACTCATTGCGTATTTCCTCATTTACAATGCCCGTATCTACGTTGCCCAGAAGGAACTCCTCATTTCCTACAAACTGATGGCAGGGGTAGAGATCACCCCATGGAGTAACTGCCAGATACTCTGTACCTGAACCACAGCCAGCCATACGCTTTGCAACACAGGGGCCTGCATTTAAGTCAATCATAAAGTGGAAGAAATTGAAGCCTCTTCCTTCTTTTTTACGCTTGATGTATTCTACTGCCAGCTTATCATACTCCTCAAGGATCTGGGGAATATCTTCCTCACGGATAGCGTAGTCCATCTCAGGTTCTGCAACAACCGGCTCCATGGACATCTGCTTAAAGCCCAGATCTGCATAGTGAAGCACATCCTTTGAAAAATCCAGGTTGTTTCTGGTAAAGGTGCCGCGGACATAGTAATCCATCTGGCCTCTGCTCTCAGCAAACTTCTGGAACTTTGGTACGATCAGGTCATAGCTTCCTGAACCGTTTCGGAAAGGACGCATCTTATCATTGACCTCCGGACGTCCGTCCAGGCTGAGAACCACATTACTCATCTCGCGGTTGCAGAACTCCATAATCTCATCATTCAGGAGCACGCCATTAGTAGTAAGCGTAAAACGGAAACGCTTATTGTGAGCCTCCTCCTGGGAGCGGCCGTACTCTACCAGCTGCTTTACTACCTTCCAGTTTAAAAGGGGCTCGCCGCCGAAGAAATCAACCTCCAGATTCCGTCTGTTTCCAGAATTGGCAATCAGGAAATCCAGAGCCTTTTTTCCCACCTCAAAGCTCATAAGAGCACGGCGGCCATGATACTCGCCCTCGTCTGCAAAGCAGTAGCGGCAGGCCAGATTGCAGTCATGGGCAATGTGCAGGCAGAGAGCCTTTACCACTGTCTTTCTCTTCTTAAAGTCCATTACAAAATTCTTGTAAATGTCCTGAGTTAAAAGCTGCTCTGCATCAATGAGCTGCTGGATGTCCTCCAACGCCTCTGTCACTTCTTTTTCACTGTAAACTGCATCCAGTGTCTCATGAACCTTTGCAGTCACTTCTGCCGGAAGAGCCTGTGGCTTTTCCAGCTCCGGAATCTGCTCTGCCACCGCCTTGATGGCGTCATAGACAACCGGATCTACCACATGGACGGAACCGCTGTTTACGTCCAGAACAATATGATAACCATTGTTAATATACTGATGAATCAAAATTTATACTCTCTCTTTCTAAGGGCTGTCTGCCCCATATCTTTTACAGCAAAGGAAAGCCCCTATAATCCCGGTGACCATAGGGGCTTTGCAGCATAGGAAACGGACGCCGGATCAGCGGTCAGCGTTCTCGCAGCTCTGGTTTCCAACTGTACAGGAAGTCTTGCATGCAGACTGGCAGGAAGTCTGGCACTCGCCGCATCCGCCCTTCTTCATCGTATCCTTTAAGGTATTGGTATTCAAAGTCTTAACGTGCTTCATATCAGAGTACCTCCTTTTTTCCTTGTTTCTGTCCCTGAGGATATGCCCCAGAAACCGTTATCGTATGAATTATAACACAGCTTTCAGGGGCTTGCAATGGGATTTTGCTCCTGCCTGTCATATTTGTCTTCTCAATGGGATATATTTACACCATATCAATCATACCAGGAGGGATCCCTATGGAAAACGGCATTGTAAAACCCATGCTCCGCTCCCTTTTGATCTCCTACGTCCTCTCAGGGCTTCTGCTCGGCGCTCTGGCCTTTGCCCTGTATAAGCTGCGTTTAAAGGAAGGACAGGTAAATCTCATGGTCTATCTCGTCTATCTGGCCGCCTGTCTGGCAGGCGGAGCAGCAGCAGGAAAACGTCTGCGCCAGAGAAGGTTCTTCTGGGGACTGCTGTCAGGACTTTTTTACTTTCTCATCCTCTTCGCGGTCTCCTGGGCCATGAACCCCTGGTCCGCCCTTGACACAGAACGCTCCGTCACCGTAATGGCTGTCTGCGCCCTGGGAGGGATGCTTGGCGGAATGTTTTCTGCCTAAATCAATCTACTTTCTTTTTAAACTCCTCTCCCATTTCGCCTAAAAGAAACAAAGCTGTACCCAAAAATACAAACAGATCCCCAAGATTAAATACCACCTTCTTAATCCCTGGTAGTGAAAATGAAAAATAGTCCACCACATATCCCCGTTTAAAACGGTCATACAGGTTGCTTAACGCGCCTCCCAAAACCATAGAAAGCCCCACCTTCTGAATCCCGCAGCCCTTTCTCACCAAAAGCATGGAAAGCGCGCCGGCCACAGCAGAGGAAACAGCCAGAGGAACCGCTGTTACCAGCTGTGGCTTTTCCTTTAAAAAACCAAAAGGAAACCCATAATTATGATTCCTGTGAATACGGATCCGTCCCTTCGCTCCCGGCAGATCTCTTGGAAACTCCCCATCCGTTTCCTGCTCGATCTCACTCTTCATCCCCTGATCCAAAGCCGCAATCCCTCCCACAAGCCAAATCAGATACTTCATGCCAATCCCTCCTCTGTCAAATTTAATCTCTATCCTCATTCTACAATATTTCCCCAAAAACATCCACCCATTTCCCCACCAATTTCTCAACCCTCCCACCTCCCCCAGCCAGAAGTGAGGTTTCTGTCCTGCCTTCTGAGCGACTTTGCAGGCTGTTAGAATGACTTAGAGGATAAAATTTTTCGTTAAGAGCCATATCAAACCTGTCCGAGCGCAGCGAGTTTTTGATATGGCTCTTGCTTTTAGAAAAATTTCAGCCTCTTAGACATTCTTACAGCCGGAAACCGGAGCTCAGAAGGCAGGACAGAAACCGGACTCCCCGCATATACTAATCAAAACCCTCTTCCGGAGCCGTCCTTCCCATGCCCGACTGCCCTTTTAATCCCGCCGCTGAAAACATAGCCGATCTAATCTACCGCTTCGGATCTCTGCAATCTGAACGCTGGAACAACACGTCCTCCCTGTGTGCAGACTATGTGAGCAGCGATTATATCATTCTCCATATGCCTCTCACTCCTGATGCCGTATCCATGCGTGTACACCCCTACTATATGATTCCCTCGCTGTTTTCCCCTTTGGATTACAATGCCATGGAGGCATCAGGAATCCTCTCAGCCTTTAACTCCCCTGCACTTAACAACCAGGGAAAGGGCGTTCTCATTGGCCTGGTAGACACAGGAATTGATTACCGCTCTCCCCTATTTCAAAATCCCGACGGCACAACCCGTATTGCCGGAATCTGGGATCAGTCGGTTCCCATCGAGGAAGATGTACTGCCAGCCGGTGTGCCGGATTACTATCCAATGGGAGGAGCCTCCTACGGCACAGAATACACCAGAGAACAGATCAACAAAGCTCTCGCCTCTGACGATCCCCTCTCCCTGGTTTCCACACAGGATACCATAGGACACGGCACCTTTCTGGCCGGACTGGCTGCAGGCAGCTCCATACCTCAGGAGGATTTTACGGGAGCAGCGCCAGAGGCAGAACTGGCAGTTGTGAAATTAAAGCCTGCAAAAAAATATCTCCGCGACTTCTATCTGATCCCTTCGGATGCTCCCGCCTTTCAGGAAAATGATATTATGATGGGGATCAAATACCTGCGCATGATGGCAGACCGTCTTAAAAAGCCTCTGGTGATCCTTCTGGCTATGGGTTCAAACTCCGGGAGCCATATCGGCACCTCCCCATTAAGCCAGGTCACTCAGAATTACAGCGGTTTTTTTGGCATCATCACCGTTATTGCAGGCGGAAATGAAACCGGCGCGGCCCATCATTTTTACGCTTCAATCCCTGCGGGCACTGAATATGAGGATGTGGAAATCAGAGTGGGAAAAGAAGAAGCAGAACGCGGCTTCGTGCTGGAGCTGTGGGCTGCGGACGCTGATACCTACACCGTGGGCTTTATCTCTCCCAGCGGAGAGCGGATCAGCCGTATCCCTATTATCGCCAATAATGAAACTTCTATCCCTTTTCTTTTAGACGCTACAACTATCACTGTAAACTACCAGCTCATTGAGGCCGAATCCGGCAGCCAGCTGATTTTCATGCGCTTCCAGACGCCCGCAGCCGGTATCTGGACGGTGCGTGTATACAATACGCAGCGTTTTAAGGGAACCTTCCATATGTGGCTTCCTGTACAGGGAATGATTTCCGAGGAAACCGTCTTTCTGCGTCCCGATCCCTACAGCACCATCACCGTTCCCGGCAACTCCCGGCTTCCCATTACCGTAGGCGCCTATGATACGTCCACCGGAGGCATCTACATCCACTCCAGCCGCGGCTTTACTCCCAATCAGATCGTCAAACCGGAGCTGACCGCTCCGGGCGTCAACATCCTTGGCCCTTCCGTCGGCAGAAAGCCAGGAAGTGATACGCCCATGACAACGCGCACCGGAACCTCGGCAGCGGCGGCAATCACCGCTGGAGCGGCCGCCAATCTTTTAGGCTGGGGCATTGTAGAAGGAAACTATCCTACCATGAGCGAGGCATCTGTAAAAAGCTACCTTATACGGGGAGCACAAAGAAATCCAGCGCTCACATACCCGAACCGTGAGTTTGGATATGGAACGCTGGATCTGTTTCAAACCTTTCTTCGTCTGCGGGAATAGCCATCCTGCAGCATGAGGGCAATATTGTATGCCAAACGCTAACCTCTCATCTGCACCAGAGGTCCTCCATTTTTTTCCAGATACGGCCTGGTAACTACCACGGAACCAATATTGGGATCTTTGGGGATCTCATACATGATATCCAGCATGAACTCCTCCAAAATTGCCCGCAGCGCTCTGGCTCCGGTGCCGCGCCGGATTGCTTCCTCTGCAATCCACTCCAGAGCATCCTCCTCAAAGACCAGCTTCACCTCATCCAGTGCCAGAAGCTTCTCATACTGGCGGAGAATAGCATTTTTCGGCTCCTGCAGAATACGGATCATCATATCCTTATCCAGTCCCTTTAACGTTACCGTTATGGGAAGACGGCCCAAAAACTCCGGAATCATGCCGAAGGTTCTCAGATCCTCGTTGGTTACATGGCTCAAAATGTCAGGATCATGATCAAAGGAATCCTTAAGCACTGCTCCAAAGCCCATGGCGGACTTCTTCGCAAGACGCTCCTTAATGATCCCCTCAAGGTCAGGGAACGCGCCTCCGCAGATAAACAGGATGTTGTCTGTATTTACCGTTGCCATGGGGGTCATGGCATTTTTCTGATTGGAGCCTACAGGTACCTCCACTGTGCTTCCTTCCAAAAGCTTTAAAAGCTCCTGCTGAACAGATTCACCGCTTACATCCCTGGTATTGGTCTGCTTCTTTTTGGCAATCTTATCAATTTCATCAATAAAGATAATCCCCTTCTGGGCCCGCTCCACATCATTGCCTGCAGCCGCCAGAAGCTTGGATACCACACTTTCGATGTCATCGCCAATATATCCGGCCTCTGTCAGAGAGGTAGCGTCTGCGATCGCTAACGGTACATCTAAAAGCTTTGCAAGCGTCTTTACCAGATAAGTCTTTCCGCTGCCCGTCGGTCCGATCATCAAAATGTTGGACTTTTCAATCACAATATCGTCACTGTCAGAGCCTTCTTTTCCCAGAAATGCTCTCTTATAATGGTTATATACAGCCACTGCCATAACCTTTTTAGCCTTTTCCTGTCCGATCACATAGGCATCCAGCTTTTCCTTAATCACATGAGGCGCAGGTATATCCTTCATGGTAAGCTGAGGCTGAGGCTCCTTACTCTTTTTAAGCTTCTGTTTTTTGGGGATCTCAGCCTTTGGAGGCATCTGGGACAGATCATTAAAGTTCAGATTCATATAGGGCATATTGGGAATCTGAGAAAGATCCATCCCGTTTTTCATCACAGAATCAAAAGCCTTCTGCATACAGTCATGGCACAGGTTCATACCTCCCGGCATGGAAATCATGGGGCCCGTTTTACTCTCCGGCCTGCGGCACATATAGCAGACCTTTTCATATCCCTCATCCTCCCGATCCTTTCCTTCGGACCGGGAAACGTCATTTTTCTCTATCTCTTTCTCTTCCAATGTAAATCTCCTCTCTCATGGGCAATATAAACTTATTGCTGCCCGGATGCCGCTGCCTGTTCCTCCGCAGGCATTGCTGCCAGTGTTACGGTAACCGTCAGCTCCTGGTACACTCCGTCGATCTGTCTCTGAACAGTCAGTTCTACCTGCTCTCCGGCCCGGTAGCCTGCTAAAATCTCCTGAAGGCCCTCCATGTTCCGCACGGTCTGGCCATCTAATTTGGTAATAATATCCTTCTCCCACAGCTCAGAGGAGGCTGCTGCGCCGGACTCCAGGATCTTATATACATAAGCGCCTCTCGGCATGCCAAAGGTCTTTGCCGCATTTTCATCTACATTCGTTCCCTGGATTCCCAGATATCCCCTTTCCGCCTCAGGAATATCAACCTTTGATCTGCGCTTTGTAAGCTGGTCAATAATATCCTGGGATTTTGAAATAGGGATGGCATAACCAATGCCCTCTACCTCGGTAGAAGCATATTTTGCCGCATTAATCCCAACTAGCTCACCCTTCATATTTAAAAGAGCGCCGCCGCTGTTTCCAGGATTGATCGCCGCATCTGTCTGAAGAAGTACGCGGGTATTTCCCTCTTCCGTCTGCACTTCCCGGTTTATGGCGCTGATATAGCCGACTGTCACAGACTGGCCGTAGCCAAGGGCATTTCCAATGGCGATCACACCCTGTCCCGGCTTTAATTCATCCGAGTTTCCCACAACTGCCGGATGGATCTGCGCTTTGGTTTCTTCTTTAATCTGATCTAAAGGAATGGCAATCACTGCCAGATCCGTTTCCGGATCCGTTCCCTTTGTCACAGCATCTACCGTTTCCTCATCAATAAATGTAACCTTTAAAGATGTGGCTTCCTCCACCACATGATTATTCGTTACAATGAGAAGCTCTGTCTCATTTTCCCCGATAATAATGCCCGATCCGCTGCTTGGCACCTCATAGGTCTGTCCGCCCAGTCCGCCGCCGAAAAACCAGTCATAGCCGAAATCACGGCTCTGATATACGGCTGTGCTTGTGATAGCCACTACCGAAGGCATTGCTTCCTCCACGATGACAGACACATCTGTAACCGGAGCAGCGATATAAGACGGCGTCGCAGTTTCGGGCCCGGCGAACGGATCTGCCGGAGGCTTTTGCCCTTCGGGCGCCTTCCAGTCCCCTGCTTCCGGTTCCCCTGAAACAATGGCATACAGATTCTTAAAAACGCCGGAGGACGCGATCTGTACTCCCACCATCACACCTCCTGCAATGGTACCAAACAGCAGCGCCCCCGCTGTGATCCAGGCTGCCTTCTTTAAAATGCCTCCCTTTTTAGGTCTCTCTTCTTCAGGCTCTCTATTCCAATTACGATCCTTATCTTCTTCGTACATTTGCTGTATCTCCTTCCTTCACTTATGTGACTATCTTATAATGAAACAGAAAAAATATCAAATAAATAATTGATAAACAAACCGCCGGGGAAATCGTCATTTTTCCCCGGCGGTCTGCCGTATCATCCCTTATTCTCAGGCTCCCGGACCGATAATTACATCGTTTTCCGGATTTCCTTCAATAATCACATTTCCTGCTCCGGGTATAACTCCTGAGGCGGAAGACTCCGTCTGTCCCGGTTTTGACTGTCCTGCTCCGGAATTGACCGGACTTGTCTGAGAAGGCTGAGACGCTGCTCCAGGCCCGCTGTCTGCATCTCCCGATTCAACTGCACCGGGTCCCTCAGAGCCTGCATCTGTACCCTTAGCGGGCTTTGTCACTGCTTCCGTCGTGGCAGAAGGCAGTGTCCCGCTGGGTACTGTCGGCTTCAGGCTGCCCGAAGACTCTGTCGATGCTCCCGGCTTTGACTGGCCTGAATGCGTGCTGCCGGAGGACTCAGACGGGAGCATCCCAGGACCGTAATTCTCCGGCGGATCGATCACATTTCCGTTCTCGTCTGTCTCAAGCTCCAGTCCCCACGGATATTCACCGTCAATCACATCCTCATTCCCATGCTTCGTGCTCTCGCTGCTGCCCTCGGAGGTTTCAGTCCCGTTTTCTTTCGTTTCTTCCTTTGTCTGAGCTGCCGTAGTAGCCTTCGGCACATAGCCTCCGTCTGTTCCCACGCTCTCGATAGGCTTTCCTTCCTTGTACATACCAGTATCAGCTGAAATTTTGGCGCTGATCTTTTTTACCATTTCACTTGGTACATAATTCTCATCATCGAATAAGAACTGATGAAGCTTGATCACATTGCTCTCCAATGTCTGTGGAATGACGCAGGCGCCCTTTTTGCCCAAAATCCCGTCACTTCTGGCCTCTGGGAATCCTGCTGTAGCTGCAATGTGGTATTTGGTAAGGTTTTTAGCCATAGGAATCATATCATTTAAGGTAATACTGGTAAGGATCTGCGGAAATACCACTTCCATTACATTATTTACAACTGCAAAGTCCGCTTTCTTCAGCTTATCAAAACTGAGCTCGATCACCTTTCTCTGGCGCTCTGTACGGGCATAATCCGTATCCATCTTGCGCAGTCTGGCATACGCTACCGCCTGAACACCGTCCAGATGGTTCGGGCCGGCCTTCTTTAAATGATGGGAACCAACTCCGGTGGATTCTACCGTTTCTGTAATATAAGAATTGATATAGTAAAACTCTGCCTTGCTCAGCTCTACATCCACACCGCCCAGAATGTTGATGGAATCTGCCACAGCCTTCCAGTTAAAAGTCGCATAATCATCAATCTGTAAATCCAGATTCCGGTTCAAGGCCTCTACCGCCTGCTTTGGGCCGCCTCTGGAATAAGCTAAATTGATCTTATTATAGGAATTTTTCTCGTCTATGTTAAGATAGGTATCTCTGAATACGCTCACCAGCTTGATGGCGCCCGTCTCCTGATTGACTGTACAGAGTATGATAACATCAGACATATTCCCCTTGCCTACAGAGTTGTTCCGGCTGTCCACGCCGAAAAGAGCCACAGTCCAGTACCCCTTCATCTGCTCCTCTTTTTCCACAGAAATATAGGGATTTGTCATATCTGCCTGATTAAACTCCGTATCCGTCTGCATATTGGACCACATCCGCTTTCCCCACCAGACACAGCCAATAACTGCAAAAGCCGTAATCTGAGCTGCGATCAGAAGGATAAGCCCCCTGAGGGTAAGTCCGCCAAAAAACCGCTTTGGCCCGCCGCTGCCTCTGCCGCCTGCCCGTCTGCTGCGGACTTTATCCGTACTTCGTCCCGCTCTGTACCCTGTGCTTTTTTCGCGCTCTGGAACGGTTCTCCGGCCGGTACTCTCCCTGTGGCTTCCCGCCCCAAACTCTATTTCCTCTTCTTCGTCAAAATCACTGTCCAGATCCATATAGGAATCCTCTTCCTGCTCTCTGCGGAAAGCGGTGCTTCGTCTGGGACGTTTTCCCTCTGTCTCAGCCTGACGGAAGGCAGGGACAAAGGTATGACCTGTGTTCCCTGCCTTTGGCCTGCGTGCTTCCTGTTCTTCCTCCGGATCAAATCCGAACTCAAATTCATCGCGATTCATATGTTCATCCTCACTGCATCAGTATGCATTTTTATTGATAAAGCCTTTAAAGATTGTCAAAAACATAATCTTAAAATCAAAACCAAGGCTCCAGTTTTCGATGTAATACAGATCGTGTTCGATCCGTTTGGTAATGGAAGTATCCCCCCGATAGCCGTTTACCTGAGCCCAGCCTGTCAGCCCGGGCCGCACCTGATGCTTGATCATATAGCGGGGAATCTCCTCCTTGAACTTTTCCACAAACAGCGGCCGCTCCGGCCTTGGCCCTACCAGACTCATATCCCCGATCAGGATATTGTAAAACTGGGGCATCTCGTCAATACTGGTTTTTCGTATAAAGCGGCCCACCGGCGTTACCCTTGGGTCATGGGGCGTAGTCCAGCGTGTTTTTTCCTTTCCCGGATCCTGGACCTCCATAGAACGGAACTTGTACATCTTAAAGGGCCTGTTGTGGAGGCCGATCCGCTCCTGACTGTAGAAAATGGGGCCCGGAGAGGTCAGCTTTATGAGCCCTGCCGTAAGGAGCATCACCGGAGAGAACAAAAGAAGGCCGAAAAGAGCTCCTCCAATGTCCACAATCCGCTTTACCGTAGCGTTAAATACGTTCGTCAGAGGCACATGGCGGATATGGATCACCGGCAGTCCCTGAAGATCCTCCATATAGGGAATCGTAGGTATAATATTATTGTAATCCGGAATGAATTTGGTATGAACGCCGGATTTCTCACAGACTGCCACGATTGATTCCAGATTTGAATACTCATTGATACTCAGGGTAATGGCAATTTCATCCAACGTATTTGCTGCCAGAACGCTTTCCAGCTGGTTTATGGTTCCCAGGATCCTGACATTTTTATAGGCATATCCTGACGGTCTGCCGTCATCCAGGATCCCCTGGATATGATATCCCCACTCAGGATTTAAAGCCACCCGGTCAATAAAGCCTTCCGCTGCCCGGCTGTAGCCCACTAAAAGGATGTGCTTCTGATTATAGCCGTTGGTGCGCAGAGAGCGCAGAAAAAGGCGGATCGCCATACGTTCCGCTTCCAGCAAAAGGATATTTAAAACGAAAAAGCAAAGAAGCATCCTGGTGGAGAAATATCCCAGGTGGATAATGATATTTCTTCCGCCAAACAGGATCAGCGTAAAGAACATAAGGCCGATCACATTGGCCTTACAGATGTTGGCAAACTCTGATCTGCGTCCCTGGATCCGCTTCGGCACATAAAGGTGAAAACAGGCATTTAACACCAGATACACCGGTATGATAAATATAAGCGCCGCAAAATAAACGGGCGGTTCCAGAGTTTTCACATTGTATTCCAGAGGGATCACTTTTCCGCTGACTATGATCAGCCAGGCAAGAAAATATGCCAGAACCGTCATAACCACATCCAAAAGGACATGAATCCGGTTCAGCTTCTTTTGATTATCTTTTATCATGGAAAATCACCTGATATTCAGTCTCATCCGGCAGAACCCTTTCTTCAGGCACTCTGCCGGGTGCTCCTATTATAGCTTATTTAAACTCAAGATTCTATAACATTTATCTTAAAATATGATAAAATTCGCCTTTTTACTTCCTTTTTTCCAGCTGCCTTAAGGAAAATTCGTAGAAATACAGAAGAGTACCTGTAAATAATTCCCATTCGATTGCCAGATAGTTTTTCAAATGCTCCGGTCTGTATCCTACCTTTTTACATTTCCCTGCTGTTGCCAACCCTTCCTTCACGCCTGCAAGATAATCCGCTCCAAAGCCGCGCTTTTTAAAAAACAGATATTTCACAGTCATTCCTGCTCCAATGGGCAGGACGTTGACAAGCAGCTGCAGGAAAGGCATATTTTTATAATTTAGGTAAATATTATTCCGGGCCGCCAGCCGCACCTTAAAGGAATTATACTTGGAACCGCTGGTGCCGCTGCCCACATGGTACACAACTGCGTGAGGACAGTAAACATTATCATAGCCTGCAATCCTGGCCCGGTAGCCTACGTCAATGTCCTCTAAATAAGCAAAATGCATCTCGTCAAAATACCCGATTTTTTCAAAGATCTCCCTGCGGTAAATGGCAGCTCCGGCGCAGGCGGAAAAGACTCTGCAGGGGTGGCTGTAGCCCCCGGAGGAACGTCCTACGCCCCTCTGATACGCCCAGCCAAGGAGGCTGTACATATCTCCTGCATCATCCATCTTATCCTTGTGATACATCTGGATCATCTTGCTGCTGACAGAAAAAATCTTAGGCGACCTCTCAATGGCCTTAACCATTTCACCGATAAAATGGCAGTCCGGCTCTGTATCATTGTTTAACAGAAGCACATAGGGCGTCTTTGCCGCCCTGATCCCCACATTAACCGCCCCGGAAAAACCGGTATTGGTATCCAGAAAAATCGTGGGGATCTGATGCTCCTTAAGCCACTCCACACTGCCGTCCGTGGAGCCGTTGTCCACCACCAGGATCTGAAATTTGTGGTAAATCTGCAGCTCCAGCGCCTTAAAGCAGGGTTCCATGAATTTTAATCCGTTATAATTGGGTATGATCACAGTGACCTTGATTCGATTGCTCATTTTCCTTCCTTTTCCTCCGGCCCATAGGCATCGTACACAGACAGGTCATAGGGTTCTCCGATCTTCTCCTTCAAGAGATCACGAAGGGCAAAATTAGACTTGCGGAGCGTGAGATTGGGGTTGTAGTAAGGATCTCCCTGCTCCAGGATCTCCGGCCATTTTTTATGGAACATGGCAACCTCCCGGTTAAAGCGGGCCACCTTTTCCGGCGTGTCCTCCAATCCCCTGGACTTGGATTCATAGTGGTAAAGGCAGGCATAAGGCGCATATACTACCAGTTTCCCCAGCGCCCGCACTTTCATACAGTAATCAATATCATTAAAGGCGACTGCCAGCTCTGTGCTTAAGCCTCCCACAGTCTCAAAGACGGATTTCTTTGTCATCAGACAGGCTGCAGTGACTGCGCTGTAGTCCTGTGCACACATGGCACGGTGGAAGTAGCTGTTCTCAGCCTTGTGAAGGCCGATAAAGGTATGGCCCGCAATCCCGCCAAAGCCCACTACCACGCCTGCATGCTGGATGGTGTCATCTGCATAAAGCAGTCTTGCTCCCACGATCCCCACATCCTCACGCTGGCAGAAGCCCAGCATCTCCTTTATGCTGTCCGGCTCTAACAGCTCTGTATCATTATTTAACAAAAGAAGATACTCGCCGGATGCAAAGGATGCTCCGAAATTATTGATGGCTGAATAGTTAAAGCCCTCCTTCCATGTCACTACCTTAACATTGGAATGAGCCTCCTGAAGCTTTTTATAATATGCAAAGGTCTCCGGACTGGTACTGTTGTTCTCCACAACGATAAATTCCAGATTCTGATAGGTGGAACGCTCCATCAGAGAACGGATACAGGTATCCAGATCCTGGCTGTGGTCTTTATTGGGAATGATCACAGACACAAGGGGTTCTCCCTGAATCTTAAAATGCGTGTGGTAAATGCCGTAATCCACACCCTTTTCCACGGATTCTGCCGGGATTCCCACTCGCTCATAGTGAGCCATAACCGCTCTGGAGCCTGCCTCGAAAGCGTACATCTTACTTTCCGGATTGCTGGCTGTGGACCCCTGATGGCAGCGCCAGTGGTAGAGCACCTTTGGAATATGAACGATTTTGGCGGCTTTTTCCGTACACCGGAAAATAAAATCATAATCCTGAGCACCGTCAAACTCCTTCCTAAAGCCTCCCACCTGATCCAAAAGGCTCTTTTTTACTACAAACAGATGGCAGATATAATTGACACTGGTAAGAAGATCCGGGTTAAAATCAGGCTTGAAATGCGGATCAAACAGCGCCTTTCCATCCATATCCAGCTTATCCTCATCGGAATAAAGGACTTCACAGTCCGGATGCTCGTTGACTGCCTTTACCACCTCATAAAAGGCGTGCTCCGGAAGGGTATCGTCGTGATCAGCCAGGATCACAAAATCGCCGGAAGCCATTTCAAGAGCCGCATTGGTATTGCCGGAAATGCCCCTGTTTCCGCCCAGCACCGCATAGCGTACTCTGGGATCCTTCTGGGCGTAGCGCTTTAATACCCGTTCCACGCTCTGTCCTCTGGGACTGCCGTCTGCAATGCACAGCTCCCAGTTGGTATAGGTCTGATCAATGATGGAATCGATCATTTCCCGAAGATAATGCTCCGGGGTGCGGTAGACGGGTATAACCACAGAAAGAAGGGGCTCATATTCAAAACGCGCTTCCCTCTGGACCTTTAACTCCTCCTCTGTGGGCTTTGTAAGCTCATACCACTCGCTGTAGTCATAGTCATTATCAAGGCCCTGAAGCTTGTGACAGGACTTCTTTATCAGAGCCTTAAGTCCATTTTCCTTCCAGAAATCTGCAGCCACACGGACGGTCTCCATGTTCATCAGGTCCTTAATCTTTTCCATCCGCTTATGAGCCACGCTGGAACGCTTTGCGATCAGCTCTTCATTATACTTGATCTTTGCCTGGCGTCCCTCACAGCGGATCAAAAGCCAGTAGGTCTTTCCTCTCTCATAGGGGAACTGGATGTCAAAGCCAAAGTCCCTGTCATACGTCTTTTTGAAATAAATCTGGCTCACATCATCTCTTCTGGTCGTAACCAGCTTATATTTCACCGGGTTATGGCGTTCATCCTCTACCCGGAAGGTCGCCCTGCTTTCCGGAGATTTTCCCAGAACCCATCCGTTTAATGTAATGGAATTTTCACGGATCCGCACAATGTCTATCTTATACTTCATCCTTTTTTCCTTCCTCTTTCTCTTCCGGCTTCTCATCAAAATTCAGGCGCTCCGCTTCAATCACCAGAGGCCGCTTCATGACTCTCTGATTGATGCTCATAATGTATTCGCCCAGAAAACCGATGAAAAAGAGCTGGACAGAGCCCAGAAACAGCATACCGATCAGCATGGGAGCCATACCGGCCGGAAAACGGTCCCACCAGATCAGCTTCATTACCAGATAAACAAGAGCGATCAGCATACTGACCGCGGCGCAGACCCCTCCGAAAATCGTAGCAAGGCGCAGCCCCTCTTTTGTATAGGAAGTAACGCTTAACATGGCTGCGTCGTAAAGGCGGTAAAAGTTATTATGCGTCTTTCCTGCCCTTCTCTTTGGCTGCTCGTAGGGAATCTCCTTGCGCTTATAGCCAAGCTCTGCCACAATCCCCCGCAAAAAGGGCGTAGGATCATCCAGACGGCGCAGGATTTCAATAAACTCCCTGTCATAAAGGCCGGAGCCGGTAAAATGCTCGATCTGCTCCACATCGGACATTTTTTTAATAGTCTTGTAATAACAGGTCCGAAGCCAGTACATAAACCGGTTTTCTTTGCTGCTGGTCTTGATCCCGATTACGATCTTGTAGCCGTTTTCCCACTCACGGACATATTTGGGAATCATTTCCACCGGATCCTGGAAATCTGCCACCATTTCAATGACGCAGTCTCCTGTCACCTGGAGCATACCATAGTAGGGGGAGTTAAACTGTCCGAAATTGCGGGCATTAAAAATCGCCTTGATCTTCGGATCACTGCTGCACAGAGTCCGCAGCACCTCCCTCGTTCCGTCCGTCGAATCATTGTCAATAAAGACCAGTTCGTAATCGTACTGGGGAAGTTCATTTTTCAGGATATCTGTTACCGCCTGGCTGATGGGCCCTACATTTTCGACCTCATTGTAGCAGGGGATCAATATGCTGATCTTTTTCATTTGGATGTACATCTCTTTCTAAAATAATCTTGTAATGGTTTATGGGAGCATCTGGCGGATGCCCTGGGAAAAGGAATACGCTTCCTTAAAGCCTCCGGTCAAGGCCGCCAGCTTCTCTACGGAAGGCCGCACAGACAAGGCCCCTTCCTTTGCCTGAACAAAGGAGCCGTATTCCAGACTTCCTCTTCCTCCCGCCTCTTTCCAGACCTCCTCCACAAAGGAGCGCAATACCCGCGTATCCCTGCTGGCAACATTGACAATCTCGCTGATTTTCGGGCTGTCCTTTTCAGACGGAAGATGGCGGTACAATTCATATACTGCCTGAACTGCGTCTTCTATATACATAAAGTTCCACTGATGAAGGCAGGCGCTTAGGGAAACGCTCTTTCCCTGGGGCAGCTCCCGCACCAGAGTGGAGATGATCGACCAGGGGTGATCCCCGGAGCCGTAGACGCTGAAAAACCGCAGATGGAAATAGTGAAGCCCCAGCTCTTTGCACAGAGGAGCCGCCTTCTGGTAAAATTCCCACTTGGCCTTTCCATACTGGTTAATGGGGGCGCATTCCCTGTCCTCAGACATGATTCCGTCCGTAAGTCCATACTCCACCCGGGAGCCTGCATCCATAAAAACAGAGCAGGAAAGAGCCTTTGCAGCCCGGATACATTCCAGAGAACCTGCCACATTTTTGGCCTGAACTTCCGGAGAATCAATCTCCTGACGGTTTACACCGCCCCAGGCAAAATGGAAAAATGCGTCTGCAGAACCAATCTGTGAAACACAGTCTCCGGCCCGGTCCATGGACCAGGGAACGATGTGCAGGTTTTCGTGAACCGGAAGCGCCTTAAGATTAGGGGAATCCGGACGGGACAGGGCAAAAACCTCTGCCCCTTCTCTCAAAAACAGGGCCGCAAGGTAACTGCCGATAAAGCCGGTTGCCCCTGTGATAACGATTCTCATAAGCTGTCCTCCTAGAGCATTTCCAGATGATTGGAACGCATGGCCCGGATCTCCACCTCAGGACCAAATTTCTCCCGGATCAGGGCCGCAATCTCATCCGTATAGCCGGGAGCAGTGATAATGACGGCGTCCACCGGATGCTCCTCAAAATAGGACGGGGCTACGATGGGAAGATGGGAGGCCGGAGCAAATTTTCCCTGTTTAAAGGGAGCGGAATCAATGATATACTCTGCCTTCTTTCCAAGGCTGGTTGTAGCTGCCAGCGTAAAGCCCTGATGACTGGCTCCCCAGATGGCTGCTTTTTTCTTCCAGGCATCCAGATACTTCATATAGGTATCCATCTCCCGGCGCAGATTCACATAGCAGTCCAGCAGATTGCCTGTTTCCATCTGGGGACGCTTGCGCACAATAACGGCAAGCGTATCCCTGTTTATCACCTCTGCTTCCTCTACCACAAAGCCCGTACGCTCCAGCAGGGAAGTCAGCGTATCAAAGGTATAGTAGGCAATGTGATCCCGGATCAGCTCATAATAGCTGCTGTGATCCATAATATACTCAAAGCTTGGAACGGTAAGAAGTCCCATCCCGTCATCTTCCAGATTATTGTAAATACAGCGCAGCATCCCTGCCGGATCCGGCTGATGCTCCAGAAAATTAAAAGATAAAAATACATCATAAAAGCCGCCTGGGATCACCGTATCCGCATGTTCTGTAAATCCCTGCTCCACTGCAAGGCCCTGAGCCCTGGCAAGCTTAACCAGCGCCGGATCATGCTCAATCCCGTGACCCTCTACCGGAAATTCCTCTAATACTTTTAAAAATTCTCCCTGTCCGCAGCCTACCTCGATAAACCGCTTTCCTTCTAAATGGTAAGTTTCGATCAGGTGCCTGTACTGTTTTCTGCGCAGCTCCGCCATAGTGGTGGAGTATCCCCCGGCGCGAATCACATCCCGGTAATAATCCACCGGCTCGCAGTCAAACTGCACCAGTCCGCAGCCCATGCACTGGCAGAGATCCAGAGTAAGCCCCTGATCCTCATCTACATGATCTTTATCCGGCATATGCTGGGCAGAAGCCGGCATATTGTCCAGCGTAAGAAGCGGCGTCTCCCATAAAGGAGCACCGCAGGCAATACAACGTTTCATCTAAATTTCTCCTTTTTTCTCCTGTACCATCCGGCGGATCCCCTCCGAAAAAGGAATCTGCTGGGTAAAGCCCACTGCTGCCTTTAATTTCGTCAATTCCGGCATCAGCGATACCATGCCCTCCGCATTGGGCGGCCTGTCTCCGAAATGATAGCTTCCCAGACTGCCGCAGAGCCGGTGCAGCTCTTCTATATAATCCCGCAGCGGGCGGGTATCTTCCCCCGCCACATTATACACGCCGGCCGGTGCTTTGCCAAGAAGAAGTTTTACCAGCAGCTCTGCGGCCTCGGTCACATAGAGGAAATTCCACTGCTGGGTACAGGGTCCCATTTCCATATGGCCTCCCTTTAAAAAGGTGTCAATGCAGGTGGAAATCAAAGACCATGGGTGATCTCCCGGGCCATAGACGCTGAAAATACGGGTATGGATATAATCCATGTGAAGCTGGCCGGCCAGTTCCCCGGCCTGTCGGCAGACCAGCACCTTATCCTTGCCGTACTCAGATACCGGATGGCAGGGCTGATCCTCCCTCATGGGAGAATCGCAGATCCCGTACTCCGCCTGAGAGCCTGAAAAAAGGAACCGGCTGCAGCCAAGGGCTCCTGCTGTTCTGACAGCCGAAAGCGCATAGCCGATGTTTTTCGCCTGAAGAGCCGGATCCTGCCGGTTGGCGCTTCCCGCTCCCTCCCAGCCAAGATGCAGCCAGGCAGAAGCGTCTGTGATATCCATCTCCTTCAGGCGTTCTATCTCGTTTAAATTACATTCCAGAATCCTTATGCTTCCCACAGCCCCCTCTCTCCGGCCTTCCTGTCCATTAAGAGGCAGCGCCTTTAAAAAGGACAGGCCCGCTGAACCGGGCCGTGCCACAGCATACACCTTCTGTCCCTGTTTTAAAAGTTCCTCCACTACAGCCCTTCCGATAAAGCTGGTAGCTCCTGTGACGATCACTGCCATATGGCTGTCTCCTTTTCTGTCTGTTGTTCTGCCGGTTCTCCCAACCGGGAATTATTCCCTGATCCTGGGAATGATCATATTCCGATCCATCTCCTCCTCAGGAAGGAAGGGAGCCAGATCCTCCAAAGGCGGAGATACCAGAGTTCCGTCCGGCAGCCTCTTGGCTGAGGACTTTGGCTCAAAGTTCTGATCCATGGATACAAAGATCTCGCAGATCACCGGGCCTTCGGCAGCCAGCGTCTGCTCCACTGCTTTTGCAAGCTCACTGTTGTGCTCTGCCTTTATATAAGGATATCCGTAGGCACATGCCAGTTTTTCCATATTCGGGAAGCTTAAATCCCCGCTGTCCACTCCGATGCCGATCAAAGGCTCTCCGAAGAAATTCTTCTGGGTCTGGCGGATGGAATGATAGCCGCCGTTATTGATTAAGAATATTTTAATTCCCATTTTATGGTGAATGATGGTCTGAAGCTCCTGAAGGTTCATCTGGATGCTTCCATCACCCGTTACAAGAATCAGATCCTCTCCGGAACGATCCCTTCCCTGGCTGTAGCAGCGGCTGTCTCTGGAGGCAGTCCAGGCGCCAATAGCGGCAGGCAGATCATAGCCCATGGCTGCTACGGCAGAATTGGTGATAAACCGCTGTCCCTTCTTGATCACATACGCATGACCGCCTACCACGCAGGCAGAACCATTTCCCACTACCGTAATCTGGTCTTCCTTTAAGCGGCTGCTGATGGCCTGGATGGCCGCATAGACATTAGCCGGCTCCTGATCGGTGAAATTCCAGTGTTTTTCCTGTACCACCGGATAGGTTTCCTTCCACATCCTGCAGGTCTCGCTCCAGCTCATGCCCGGAAGACCTTCTCCGCCTCCAAAGAGCTGCTTTTCTCCCTTTTTGCTCAGGCTTTCAGCCAGCTGGTTTCCTTCTTTTTCCAGAATTTCATCCAACGCTCCGTCCAGCTGCTCCAGCAGATCCTTCGCATCTGCATGAACCGCCAGATCTGCATGCACCGAAGGCTTCTTTAATTCTTCACTGTCAATATCATTTGCGATCACAAAGGCGGCTCTGGCCCAGGTCTTATAATTGTAGCCCACCTGCCGGATACTCAGACGGCTTCCCACAGACAGCACCAGATCGCTGTTCTGAATGGCAAAGTTTCCAGCCCGGTCGCCCATATTGCCGGCCCGTCCTGTATACAGCGGATGCTCATCCCAGATGCAGTCCTCACTGTCCCAGCCTGTAATCACGGGAATACCAAGCTTCTCTGCCACCCGCATAAACACATCATGGGCTCCGGCGATGCGGATGCCGTTTCCCGCATTGATCACCGGACGCTTTGCAGCCCGGATCTTTGAAAGGATCAGATCAGCCGTTTCCCTGCTCACCTTGCCCGGAAGCAGCTGACGCTTCTCACCCTTTCCGGCCTCATCCTCAGGAATAGCATGGATATTTCCCATTGTCCCCCAGCCGGTTCCGCCATTTTCATAATCCTCCGGATCAAAGCCCTCCAGATCCTCCGTTTCCACAAAAGCCCCCTGGACATTCAGCGGAATATCCAGCCAGCAGGGTCCGGGACGGCCGGACTTTGCCAGATACAGGGCTTTTTCCAGACAATACCGGATTCTCATGGGATCGATCACCATTTCCGAATACTTTGTCATGCAGTCAATGGACTTACAGATATCAAACTCCTGATCTCCCATTGCCCGGATTCCCAGACCGGACCATCTGGCTGTGGTATCGTAGCGCACCTGACCGGAGAGAACCAGCATGGGAATGGAATCCAGCCACCCTCCCAATACACCTGTAATCGCATTGGTGCCGCCGGGACCTGTGGTAACGCACAGAGCGGCAATCTCATTGTGAATCCGTGCGTAGGCCTCTGCCGCTATAGCGCAGGCCTGCTCATGGTGATCATAGATGCAGCAAAGCCCTTCCTGATGGCCCAGGGCATCGTCCAGATGCATCGCTCCGCCGCCTGTTACCATAAATGCCTGACGGATTCCCGCCTTTACAAGCATTTCCGAAATATAATTTGAAACCTTTATTCTCATATCTTCTCCTTTGCCGTACCGCAATCCGATATCAAAGGGGACAGCACATCTGCCCCCAACATCATACGGTGAGTATATCACAAAACCATTAAAAAGCCTACTACCATTTTCCCTGGCAGGGGTTCCCGGCTGCCGGGAAAGTCCTTCCATTCCTTCCAGTAAGCCTCACTGGAAATCCGGCCGCTCACCCGCTATAATGAGCCTCGTAATGCAACAACGGATTTTCGGCCGACACACACATTTCAAAAGGAGAGAATTATTATTATGAAAAAACAGACAAAGCTTCTGGCTGTATTATCCACCGCAGCTCTTGCTGCAGCCCTTTCTTTTCCTGCATATGCCAAAAATGCAGGCTGGGCACAGGAAAACGGCAACTGGTACTATTATGACTCCTACGGGGAGCCCCTTACCGACACCTGGAAGAAGTCTGGTGACGACTGGTACTATCTGGATTCTGACGGAATCCGTGCCACTTCCACTCAGATTGACGAATACTATGTAGATGAAGACGGAAAACGCGTTACCATGAAATGGGTTTCCGTAGAAAATGAGGATTACTGGTCTGAGGAGGATCAGCAGGAATTTCTCTACTATTATTATGGAAGAGACGGAAGAGCCTTAACCTCCACCTGGGCCTCTATTAACGGACAGTGGTATTATTTCAACGAGGATTCCATCATGGAAACCGGCTCCATTCAGGTAGACGGCTTCAATTACTATCTGGGCGAAGATGGAAGCCGCAAGACCGGCTGGGTGCTTTTAGAAGATGAAACAGACGATCCGGAGATCATTGAATCCTGGTACTACTTCGATAACAGCGGAAAGCGCATCGAACATGCGGTTGATAAGAAAATAAACGGCAATTACTATACCTTTGTAGACGGAAAGATGCAGACCGGCTGGTTTAAGCTTCCCGCAGCAGAAAACGCCGCCACCGCTTCCGAGGCTGTCAAAGCCGACGCCTCCTCTATTTCCGGTTATCAGTATTATGATGAGGACGGAAAGCGTGCCTCCGGCTGGAGAACCATTGAAGGCGCTGAAGGCATCAGCGAGGAAGCCGAGGTTTACAAGTTTTACTTTAAAAACGGCGTTCCCCATCACGCTCAGTCCGGCCTGGAGCTCTTCTCCATCGACTCCAAGAAGTACGCCTTTAACACAAAAGGCGAAATGCAGACCGGAAAGCAGTCTGTAAACATCGGCGACAGCGCCTCTGCCAACTTCTATTTCGGCGAAGACGGCGCTATGAAAACAGGGAAGCAGACAATCTATGACGAAGACCTGGGCGAAACCCAGAACTGGTACTTCCACACCGACGGCTCCAAAAAGGGACAGGGATATCACGGCATCAAGGATAACACCCTCTACATTCACGGACTCCGTCAGGAGGCTGATCCCGACCTGCGTCTGGTTCCGGCTGATCTGGACGGTACCCGCTATCTGATCAATACCAACGGTGCTATCCAGAAAGCCGGCTCCTCCTCCAAATCCAACGCAAAACCTGAGCTTGGAGCAGGTTATAAGGATTTCAAGGATGAAAATGACACCATCTGGACCGTAAACACCAGCGGCATCATCCAGTAACCCACCGCCTCTCACCCACATCCGTTCACCCTGTGACGGGCGGAAAATAAAAATATTTCCTTAAAGGCCATATCAGATCAGTTTTTATACAAACTGTCCCTGATATGGCCTTTACATTAAGCTCCTCTTTACAAATTCGCCCATAAATGCTAAACTTATTCAACAGAACGTCTGATTTTCCAGAAATTCGTCATTTTTTTTGTTTATTTTGCTTTTTTTGAAATATTTTAAAAAACAGCGGTATATTTTCCGCTCTCATGCGTTATTTATTATAGACTGATCAAGTTTGTAGTAGGAGGATTATATAAATGAGAGAGCTTGCTGCTTTTTACTGTCCCAAATGCGGATATTATGCATATTATCAGACATCCCGTCATCCCCAGTGTCCCAGATGTAATTCAAAGGATACTATGAATATGGTGCGGATGCATTACAAAGAGTTTATGAATATGAGCTGTCAGGAGCGCGATGATTACCTTGGAAATGAAATTCTAAAGCAAAATCCTTCCCTGATGGAGCGCATAACAGCTCCCCATAAGAAATACAACAGCCGTGAAGTCATTGCAGAAATGAATATGGAAATCATGCGGTTAGATACGGAAAACAAAATTCTCAGCGATACCGTAAAATGGATGCATGACACCATCTGGGAAATGATGCGGGAACAGCGGAAGGCGCAGAAACAGGAAAACGCTTCCTGCAAAGTTCCCGCCGGCCATGGTAACCATACATAGACGCAAAAATTCCTCTTCCTTTTGTACGTTATGTAATGTATAATGAACTTACAGAACATTGTATTGTGCATTTTTACTTTTCAGATGCAGTGAAATGAAAGGAGCGGTACTATGAGCGGTAAGATCATAACCATTGCACGGCAATTTGGAAGCGGCGGACGGGAAGCTGCGATGCGTACCGCCAAAGAATTAAATATCCCCTTTTATGACCGGGAGCTGGTTGAAATGGCTGCAGAAAAAATGGGCCATGCATCAGTAAGCGTAGAAAAAGTAGACGAATCGGCCCTGATGGGATTTCTGGCTGATTACCATGTACCGCGGGAACCCAATTCCGTCACCGGATACGGACTTTCTCTGCCGGACAGTACCTATGTAACCCAGACGATCATCATTGAAACGCTTGCCCGGAAAGGCCCCTGCGTCATCGTAGGACGCTGCGGCAATTATGCCCTGCGCTCCAGAAATGACGTCATCGACCTGTTTATCTGCGCCAATATGGAGGATCGGATCCACCGGATCATGGAACGGTATCATTTCTCCGAAAAAGATGCCATAAATGCCATCCATTCCACGGATAAGCGCAGAAAGCATTATTATGAAAACTACACGCACCAGAAATGGGGTTCCATTGATTCCCACCAGATGCTCTTAAATGTAAGCCGTCTGGGCATGGACCGAACCGTAGAAATCATCAAACAGCTTTACAATCATTGAATTTTTGCCCGTTTTCACTTGAAATATCCCATCGTATGTCATATATTATTGTATACTGCCCCTTAAGGGGACTGATCTTATACAAATGAGGAGTATGAAATGGATATCAATCAACTGATGAACAGTCTCAAAGAAACCTATGGATTTTCCAAAACGGAGTGGAATGAATTAAACGGCGAACCCCTTGCCGAATTTTCCCTGTGGCTTACAGAGGAGCACATTTCCCGCTTTATCGAAAAAGCTGGCCGTTTAACCGCTATCATCGAATCCTGCGCCAACATGATAAGCATCTGTGAACCGGAATTAAAGGACACCCTGATGGCTACCACCATCCAGTGCTGCGGGGCAAACCAGCTTAAGATCCGCACTTCTGAATCCATGCTGAAAATGCTGGTAGGTTCTATTTTTGACTGATCTCTTCGTGAATATGACATACTGTGGTTATTGCCCGGCAGCGGGGAAAGCGTGCGCTCTTCCTGTGTGCCGGGCAATGCATATCCGGAAAGGAGAATTCTTATGAAGAAACATACGCTGCAGACCCTCTGCACAGCTGCCCTTATTTCCCTGGGCCTGTCCTTTACTGCCATGGGAGAAGAACGGATCACCGATGTTTCCCTTATTTTCAGTTACGATCAAAGTCCTGAAGGCGGAAAAGAAGTCGGAGAACTGACCGCCGTTTCCAGCAGCAGCCAGTTCACCGTGGAAGGTTCCGGATATCTGAAGGATGACGATACCTGGAGCTACGGAGAATGGCCTGTGGGAGAAGTGGAACTTTCTGCAAATGAAGGGTATTATTTCCCTACTGCCGCCAGAAGCCTTTTCCATCTTTCCGGAGACGGCGTCCAGTATCAGAGCGCCCGCACAGAAGACGAGGGAAGCACTCTGATCCTTCATGTCCGCCTGCCCAGAATCGACGGGGCCATTCCTGCTCCCCTTACAGCGGACTGGAGCGGTCATACAGCCGTCTGGGATGAGGTAGATGGGGCAGACCAGTATGAAATACAACTTCTTAAGGACAGACGCACTCTTACCACCCTTACCAGCTCTGCTGCCTCCTGCAGCTTTGAAAATTGGATCAACAATGAAGGTTCCTATACCTTCCGTGTCCGGGCATATAACAGAAAAGACAGGAAAAACAGCGGTTGGTGCTCCGATGCAGAGCCACTTGTCATCACCCCAGAGGAAGCCTGGTTCCACAGCGACGGCATCTGGAAGGAAGAAAATGGAAAACACCTCTTTCTGTATCCAAACGGCGCTTTCCCACAGATGGCCTGGAGGCAGATTGATGGAAAATGGTACTTCTTTGACGGCGCAGGATATATGGTTTCCCAATGCTACGTCCGTTCAAAATCCTCCGATCTCTATCACTGGATCGGAACAGACGGCGTGTGGGATAAAAACGGGGATACGAAACAGCCGAATCGGGCACAGTATGAGGTGTATTAGTTTCCTTTGCCGGAGAAACTTCCCTATCCTCCCAGCGTTACATCCTGCCTGCTATACCACTCAAGGGCCTCCTCCACATGGGAAGGCTTAAAATCCGGCCAGTAGTCATCTACTACATAGATATCCGAATACACGGACTGCACAGGGAGAAAGCCTGACAGCCGCCGCCTGCCGCCCCAGCGTATGATCAGGTCGATCCGGGACACTTCAGCGGTTTTCAGCTTCTCTCCCAGCAGCCCGTCCTTTAAGCCGAAATCCCATTCCCAGCTGTAATTTACAAGGAAATTGATCTTCATACCTCCCTTTCCGAAGCTGCGGCGGGTTGTATAGGGCAGAAATTCTCTGGGAAATACAGATGACTTCGTATTTCCCAGCACTAAAAGACTTGCATCCTCCTTTGAGAGCTCCTCTACTGCCGCCACGCAGGCGGCTGTAAATGCACGGCGCTGGGCAGAGGGGCGTTTTGTATTGTCCACGGTAAAGCCGTAAAACGTCATTTCCTCCACCCCCAGCTCCCGGCACATCCGAAACAGCTCCATTCCCGGAGCGATGCCGTGATCGTAGCCATCTGCCTTATCCATTCCCTCTCTCACCGCCCAGCGGCGATTGCCGTCGGGAATAATCCCGATATGTCTTGGAAGCCTCATGTTTGTGTACGTCCTTTCATGTTGATAGTGGGAGTATGGACGGGAAATTGAGGGGATATTCACTTTGGCTGATTGTATATGATGTATTTCCAATTAGAAAATATAGAAAATCGTCTGATTTTAATGCTTTTTAATATGGGCAATGATATAATATAAAAACTATATAAGACGCTGCAGTATACTATTTACTTTCTATCATGAAATTACATTTTGCAAAAAGGAATTTTACATTATGTCAAATACGAAAAAAGCCCTTCTGATTACCACCGTCAGTGGTTTTGTTCCACAATTTGAAATGAACAATGTCCATATTCTCCAAAGCATGGGATTTGAGGTTCACTATGCCTCCAACTATAATACCCCCTCTTACGGAACAGACAACCATCGTTTGGATGGAACCGGTATCATACGCCATCAAATTGACTTTATTCGCAGTCCCTTCAAACCTGCAAATCTTAAAGTCTATCGCCAGCTGTGTACCCTTATGGAACAGGAATCCTTTCAGCTGGTACACTGCCATACCCCTATGGGAGGAGTTATGGCCCGTCTGGCGGCTCATGCGACCCATACAGGCCCTGTAATCTATACTGCCCATGGTTTTCACTTCTTTAAGGGAGCAAAGCCCGTAAACTGGCTCTGCTACTACCCTATGGAACGTTTTCTGTCCCGTTACACAGATCAGCAGATCTGTATCAATTATGAAGATTATGAAAGAGCTAAAAAGTCCTTTCACGCCCGATATACCGACTACATCCCTGGTGTAGGTATCGATCCCTCACGAATTCCCCATTTGACAGAGGAAGATATCAAAAAAAAGAAGGCCGAACTTGGCCTTCCCTTAGACAAGCTTATACTTCTTTCCTCTGGTGAATTGATTAAACGCAAAAACCATGAAACGATACTCAAAGCACTTAGTCAAATAAAGGATAAACAAAATATCCACTACCTAATCTGCGGACATGGAACGCTTGATACATACCTGCGTGAAATAACTGACCAATTGGGAATTTCACACATGGTTACGTTCGCTGGTTACAGAGAAGATATCCTGGAAATTCTTCAGACAGCAGACCTTTTCCTTTTTCCATCTTATCAGGAAGGCCTTCCTATGGCCTTGTTAGAAGCTATGGCCAGCGGTCTGCCAGTAATCTGCTCTGATATCCGTGGAAGTCACGATTTGATGGGAGAGATTTTATCGCAGAATGATTCCATGAACATCTGCTCTGGTGGTATTATGATAAAAAAAGCAGATGACGCAGCTGCCTATAGTCAGGCAATATGTCATCTGCTAAATCCCCCTGAAAATCTAAAAAATATGGGACAGGAAAATATAAATAAAATCAAAATGTTCTATTCAAATATTGTAAATGAAAAAATGGAAAAGATTTATCAACGAATTCTTGCAGGCTGATAAACAGCCTGCAAATCTCATCCTCTATTTCAATCTACCTCCATACATCTTCTCAAAATATTTGCTATATTCTCCACTTAAAATATTTTTCCACCACTCTTCATTATCCAGATACCACTGAATTGTCTGCTGGATTCCCGTATCAAAATTATATTTGGGCTTCCAACCGAGCTTCTTCTCAATTTTTTCTGGATCAATCGCATAACGCATATCGTGACCCGGACGATCCGTTACATATTTAATAAGACTTTCGGGTTTATTTAACGCCTTTAATATCGTTTTTACTACTTCCAGATTCGTCCTCTCATTATGTCCTCCTATATTATAAACTTCTCCAACTTCTCCCTTATGAAGAATTAAATCAATTGCTTCACAATGGTCTGAAACGTGAAGCCAGTCACGAACATTCTCACCAGTTCCATATACAGGCAGTTCTTCGTCAGCCAAAGCGCGACTGATCATCAGCGGAATCAGTTTTTCTGGAAAATGATATGGCCCATAGTTATTAGAACAGCGAGAAACTGTCACTGGAAGTCCATATGTCCTGTAATATGCTAATACAAAAAGATCTGCACTTGCTTTGGAGGATGAATATGGGCTTGAAGTATGAAGAGGAGTCTGTTCTGTAAAAAACAGATCTGGTCTATCTAACGGGAGATCACCATACACCTCATCTGTAGATACCTGATGATATCGCTTAATGCCATATTTTTTACACGCATCTAACAGAGTGGTTGTACCAATGACATTAGTTCGTACAAATGCCTCTGGATCGGTAATTGATCGATCTACATGACTTTCTGCAGCAAAATTAACGATTACATCTGGTTTTTCCTCCTCAAACAGATTAAATATAAATGTCCTGTCTGCAATATCACCTTTTATAAATTTATAATTAGGCTTATTTTCTACAAATTTCAAATTTTCCAGATTACCTGCATATGTTAACAAATCCAAATTTACTATTGTATATTCTGGATATTTATTTACCATATGATGTACAAAGTTACTTCCAATAAATCCGGCTCCACCGGTTACAACAATCTTCATAACATTAACCTCTTCGTACCTATACTCAATTATCTTTATTTTTGATTTTATCTACAAACTTTCCATCCAAAACATCTTTGAGATACTGACCATATTGATTTTTCTTTAATATTTCATATGTTTCCAATACTTTTTCTCTGGAAATCCAGCCATTTAAATATGCAATCTCTTCTAGACAGGCAATTTTTCTATGCTGGTGAGTTTCCACCGTTTTAACAAAATTTGTTGCCTCGACTAATGACTCATGTGTACCTGTATCCAACCATGTAAATCCCTGACCAAGAAGTGTAACCTCTAATTCATCATTTTCCAGATAAATACGATTCAAATCTGTAATTTCTAATTCTCCGCGTGCTGACGGCTTTAAGTTCTTCGCATATTGAACCACTTTGTTATCATAAAAATATAAACCAGTCACACAATAATTGGACTTTGGCTTCTCTGGTTTTTCTTCAATTGAAATTGCTTTTCCATTTGCACCAAATTCTACAATACCAAAACGCTCCGGATCATCCACATAATAACCAAATACAGTGGCCCCCTTTTCCTTAGCTGCTGCTGCCCGAAGCCGCTTCTTTAATCCCTGACCCTGAAAAATATTGTCTCCCAAGATCATCGCTACTGAATCATTTCCAATAAATTCCTCACCAATTATAAAAGCCTGAGCCAAGCCATCTGGACTTGGCTGTACCTTATAACTGAGATTCAAACCAAATTGCTTTCCATCACCTAAAAGCGCCTCAAAACGAGGGGTATCATCTGGCGTTGAAATGATCAGAATATCCCTAATTCCCGCATTCATCAATACTGACAATGGGTAGTAAATCATTGGCTTATCGTAGATTGGCAACAATTGTTTTGATGTTACCTTTGTTAATGGATATAGTCTGGTACCACTACCACCTGCTAAAACAATGCCTTTCATCTTATGTCCTCCATTTTTTTCTTTTACTATATGTAATTTCCATAGTTTGCTAAAACTTTGCAGAATCCCTCACTGTAATTATATATAATATGCAGGAGCTTGTACCACTTCATGCTGAATACCCGAACTTGCTTTTGTACCATTTGCCACACTTAACAAATCTGCATTTTTCATATCAAACATTCCCTCTTCCTTTGCAAAACAACTTCCTTTGCAAGCCACTGTACCATATTATTCTGTTATTAAGCTTTACGAAACATCTGCACAATTTTTCTCAATGGCGCAGTAATCTTCCAACATGTACTTTCTTCATATTCCTTTTTTATATCCAACACTCGCTGTTGATAAAATAGAGACTCTGCAATTAAATGCCTAATTTGCTTATCATAACTTCCAATTTCATCCATAAGCCAATTGTTCTTATTTCTAAGTGCAATATTCCTCTGGACTGCTTTCTCCAGCTCTTCCGTTTTCCATTCTAATATTTTTTGATAACGCTGTGTTATTTTCTCCTTTTGCCTCTGTAAACTTACCTCACATTCTGCCTTAATCGTATCTAACTCTTGTCCATGCTTTATATTACCAAGATCCAACACACGAATACGCTCTTGCGCAAGCTCATAATTATACCGCAGAGGTACCAACTCCTGTTGCTTTCTAAATAACATCCTCTCATACTCGTCAAACAAGTTTTCCAAACTAGAAATTCCTCTTCTAAACCGCATTGACTGAATAGAGATATAGGATGCGTCATATTCTAAATCATGGCGAAAGCCGCAATGCAAAAATTGACCTGCCCAGTATTCAACTGGCTTAACATTAATATGGGACTCCTCATTATAATCAAAAGGTGTTGACGAAAATAATACATCGTTGGTACATTTTGTAAGGTTCCTGCAGGCATTATACAAATCCTCTGTCGATAGATGTTCAAGTACTTCAATGCATACAACTAAATCATATTTTTCTTCTAACGGCTCCGCAATAGAGGCTACTTTACAATAGGGCTTTATATCTTCTCTTACACTGGATATGGCATACTCCGATATGTCAATTCCGTACGCCTCCACGCCTCTATCACGCAGCTTTTCTACAAGGAATCCTTTGGCACATCCTACATCCAACACTGTTTTGGGATTAATCTCATTTATAATTCTATCTGCAATCCTCTCAAAATGTTTGTCCCATATCTCATTTCTTTCATATACTTCACCTAAATGAGAGTCATAATAGTCTTTGTCATATTTTTTCTGGCTATCCACAAAACTCACCCCTTATAATTATTTTTTTACTTCATCTAAGATTTTTTCCAAATTTTTCCGATGACTCAAATAATGGAAATCATTGTAAGATTGTTCCTTAGCATAATTAACCATATCCTGCCTTATGCCATTATGATACATTTCCTTGATAGTCGCATACCATTGACCTTGGTCACATAAAAAACCATTATATCCAGATTTAATATTCTCTTGATACACATATGTCGGTGTCGCACAAGATATGGTTTCAACGATTCCTGCCTCAAAATATTTTAACTCTGATTTACAATTAGTAAATTTATTCTTTTGTAACGGAATCAAATTAATATCTACTTCTGCTATTTCTTTTTGTAAATCAATAAAATTCTGCAATGGAACCAACTGGATTTTTCCATTATCCACAAATTCATTCATATAATAGGGTAAATCCATAAAACCAACTATTTTTAATACAAGCTGATTACACTCTTTTAATAATTCATATAATTCTGGAGCTACAACTAAAAAATCATTAATATGGGATGGCGTTCCGCTGAAATATCCTAATGTAAACTGTTCTTTTTTATTTATTAAATTGTGTTTCTGTGCGCATAAATACTCTGAAGCCTCTGCCTGCTCTCTATTAAAAAAATTAGGCATAATATAGCACGGCTTTTTTAAATCCGACTCCAAAATTTTCTTAATAAACTGATTCGTTGTAATTAATCCATCACAGGATAATGCCGTCTGTCTGATTCTCCCCGTATAGGTAAACCAATAATCATAATCCTCTTTCGTAGACATATTCACTGCCAAAGTATTGGTTACAAGCGGAACATATTTTGAATCATAAATCAGATCATCTACATCAAAAAGTAAGGGAATGTTTTTTGCCTTTACGCCTTTAAGGAAGTCATCTAGTTCAAAATCCCACCGATATCGAATAATAACAATTGCATTTATACAAGGCAAATATTTCTTTAAATACTCCAATTCATTTCTGAAGAAAAAACTGCCGTACCAGAAAATACTATTTTCTAAAATCTGGCACATATTATATGCTCTATACCGAAATGTGCTGGTATCTGCCATTTCATAAAGATAAACCACATTATTTAAGCCTAATTGGTTTGCCTTTAAAAGGCGCTCTAATCTTAATGGAAATGGAATATTCCAAGGTTCGGCAGTATAATATTCAAGCCCTGTTAAACTATACATAATATCCCCTTTCAACTTTTTGACTCATTATATTAAGTATATCCTCAAAAGCCTCTGCCCAATCTGTACAGATTTTATTATTCTCGTAATTTAGCCTACGCTTTTCACTATTTTGTGCTAACTTTATCGCCTCATCAATACCGGATACCATTTCCGACAAATTCAAATCTTTCAAAATCAAATTATCTGAGTAAGATAAATCTCTTTTATTGGCAAAGCAATTTGTCAAAACCACGGCTCCAGAAGAAAGCATATCAAACGGCGGATAACTTGGATGTGGGGTGTACATCAAACATAATGCAACATCTACTTTTCGTGCAAATTCAGCATATTCTTCCCAGGACATCTGCCCCATTAAAATCGGCTGGTAACCATTGGAAAACTGAAACTCCTGGCACGCTCCTCCTGCCATATAAATATCCCAAATATCCGTATCAATCACATGTTCAATTATAGCCTTGTCCAATATTTCCAGCCCATGATAAAATAAATTTCTTGGATTATTCGGACGGCCATAAAAAAACAGTTTATATTTCTCTTTCTTTTCAAAAGATTTTTCATTCGCATAATATACATCCTTTGAAAATGCAGGTTCAAACCACGCTCCATTCTGAACTAAAGTTGAATAGCCTGCTTTGCACAAAAAATCATATAACAGTTTAGAATTAACAATGTAGTCGATACGATTATCCTGCATGATATCCTTACACCATAAATGCAAATCCCCATATGGATAAAAAAACGTTTCTTCTTCCTGAATTATGTAAAATATCTTCTTTTTATCAAGTGATTCTAACAAAGCTTTCGCTGACCACCACGAAGTTGCCATAAAAATATCGTTTTCCATCATTTCTATTCTGGATGCTTCTCTATTTATTACATTAACATCTGATACATATTCCACCCCTTGCTGGGGGACATTTAATCCATAAAACCGCAAAAAGTTTGTATAGTTCACTGGGTTGCACTCTGTCGTTCTTGTTATAATTCGTAATTTCCAATCATTTTTTTCACACAATAATGTTGCCAGGATTAAAGCGGTTGCCACCCCCCCCCAATAAACTATGGGATGCAATACTATCTGTAACAACATTAAAGCGAATTTTATCTTCAGTATCAACTTCTAAAAACTTTAATTTCCTGCAATTTCCATTATACTCTTTTATAATTTCAACAACATTCTTCACACTCATACCTCCACTTACACCTTATCATTCCTGTCCTATCGATATACTTTTTCAATATCAGCGCACACATATTCCCAGGAGCGTTTCTGAGCTGTCTCTATTCCATTCATATACAATTTGCATTGTAACTCATTATCTGAAACAATTCTCTTAATCTGGCTTACCGCCATCTCAAATTCTCCAGCCGGATACATTAAACAGTTTTTCTCATCCTCTAAATATTCGATATTTCCATCATTAGGGACTACTACTACATATCCTCCGGTAGCCATCATTTCCAATGGCGGATAAGAAAAACTTTCCAACAAGCTGGATTTCAATAAAATATGACATTGACCGTAAATTGAGGGCATTTCATCATAAGGCACCTTTTTAAAGAAACGATCCGGTCGATACCAGTCTTTCGGTTCAGCATTGTAAGAAACATACCACACCTCAAATTTACTCCTATCCAAGCACTGCACAATACGGAAACTTTCATCTACATTTTTATAATCAACAGCGCAGTCTCCTTCAATCAAAATACGCACCTTTCCAGAAAAATTCCGCCGTTCGGCTTTGAACTGTTTAAGATTAATTCCATTGGGAATATACTGTGCATCGACATCATACCGTTCCTTTAACCACGACTGTACCCACTTTGAAATAGTAAGAAAATTCATGTCCACTATTGGCCTATATGATTTTTCCGCTGCCGTTCTCAATACATTTCCTGGCTTATAAAAATCAGTTTCATAATTTTGCACTAAATAATATCGTTCTCCAATATTAATAGATCTTTCTAAGAACTCCATTGTAGACCACATCGTAGCTATACATTTATCAATTCTCCCCAAGAAATCCGTATTTTTTGTTGATAATACAGGAAATTTTAATCCATCAAATTCTACCTCCTTTTTGGTTTTAATATTATCATTAATCAAAAATACATCTGCACCCTTCTTTTTTAAAATACTTGCATGCTTAAGTGCAACCATAATACCACCGCTTATTTCTACGGACGGAATCACAAACGCATAATTTTCACTTCTCTTGTTTTTAATATACTGTGCCAGTTTTCCACCTGTGTAAGTTGTAATATAATTCTTTACAACATAACGGTATGCATTTTCGCCTAATCGCTTTCTCTCATCTCCATCTGTTACTAATTTCTCCAGAGCATAATACCAATCTTCCTCATTTTTACACAGTAATCCTGTTTCTCCATCTTCAATTGCTACACTAAATGCCCCTACTGCACTCGCTACAGTAGGCACTTTTACTAATGCAGCTTCTGTCCATTTATTTTCTGACTTTGCTTCATTAAAAATACTCAATGTAATCGGTGCAAGGTTTATATCTACAGATGCGATTAAACTCGGTAATTTTTCCCACTTAACAAATGGCGTGGAAATAATCCGATTTTTATATGGCTGCAGCTCTTTCGGTAAATCCAGTTCGCCTACCAAGCATAATTTTGTATTCTGATACTTTTCCAAAATACGAATAATTGCCGGGCGAATCATATCAAAATCTTCATTATGTGTGATACTGCCACTAAAATATCCAATTCGGATTCCACCATGTACCCGCCTTTTCCCTTCTTCTTTTATTTTTTTATACTGTGACAACGAAAGATTTGTCGGCAATTCTTCTATTTTTAATGCAGGAACAACATCTCTCTCAAAAATAGCCTGCTCAGAAAGCTCGTACATACGCTCTGAAGCCACATTTCGATTGATAAAAACCTCTGGTACATAATGGGAAATCTCCTCAGCAAGACGCTCCGTCGTAGTAATCGCACCATCACATAATTTTAATGTTTTTCCCATACGAATAACACCATCGTCATATACTGCCTTTTCCTCTGCATTAAGGGATATAACATATGGTATTGTATCTGTATATTTTGTATCTACTACTAAATCATCAATATCAAACAAAACTAAACGATCTAATGATTTAGCCCGTTTTATTAATTCTCCTACATTATCTGTGTATGGACATCTAAAAAAGATAAACGAACGATAATCATTTACAACATCTGGATTCAACTCTTCATAATACACTTCACCCGTGGAAAAATTGCATGCTTCTAACTGCTCTCTTTGATGCGTAACCCGATAACGCGGCGGATGGGGAACCATCGGCGCACAACCATTAATAAACAAAATATCTTTATAGGCGGTCTTTATATCATTTACCTTTTGTGGAGCATAAGAAACATGGGAACTGCTATGGTCTCCGCCTTTTCCTTGATATACTTTTATCCGCTCAAATAAACCATTTATTCCATCATCACACAAATATTGAACGCTCTTTTTGCATAAAGTAGAGAATGAATTTTTATCATGAATTTGATCTATATCATAACGAATAAATCTATTATAATAAGGGTCTTCCTTTTTATATAAGTTTTTCCACTTTTCTCTAAAAGATTCGATTTCACATAACTTCGGTTTTGTTTGTTCCGTATGTTTCTTCACAATAGCATATGGTGTCCATACATTTTTATATGATTTCTTTCTTGCACACAAGCATATATCTACACCTGCATACCATGTATATTCACTGGAAAACCCACCGATTTCCTGGAATTTTTCAGCACTAATCATCATACAATCTTGAGAAAGCGCTGTCACTTCTCTTACATGACACAATCCTGCTTCATAGCCATACGAACTGACCGCTTCTCCAAAAAATCGACAAACGATTCCTGTCGGGACTTCTTTTGACAGTGCTACACCAGCCTGTTTCACACTGTCATCAAGACCTATAATCTTCGGTCCAACAAAGCCAATATCTTCTTGCTGAGCCATCATTAACAGTTCTTTTAGGAACTCTACACTTTCTGCCTCACAATCATAATTCATGAACAACAAATAATCCTGCCCTTTTTCCGCCAGGATTTCTTGTGTCTTCAAATCATTTAATGCTCCATAGAGTATTTCGTATGGATGCGTGTTTTTTATTTCACTCAAAAGAATTTTCGATATATCAATTTCTTTATTTTTTGTGAAAATCAAAAATTCGTAATTATCATATCCAGCAGCAACATTTATACTTTCAATACAGCGTTTTAATTCCACCAGATTTCCTTCTCCATGAAGTACTATCATAACAGCCGGATTTCCTTTCACTTCATATTGTACATCGTACAACAATGGAAAAGGATTATGTGTAACAATTTCAGCATTCTCTCCCGAACGATTCACCTGATCTAAAACTGCCTTTTTCGCCGCATCAATCGCATAAGATTTATTCTCAACTCCTGCAGATACTGACTCTCTATGTACTCGCCAATAATACAAAATCTTTGGAATATGTTCGATTCGTTTTGCACGCTCTGTCAAACGCAACACCATATCATGATCCTGACTTCCGTCACACTCTTTCCTATATCTTCCTGCCTGTTCCAGTAATTCTCTGCTATATACCGTCAAATGACAAATATAATTGTGGGCACGCAGCTCATATTTGGAAAAATCCGGCTTATAATTAGGGGCGAACCAGTCTTCAATCGATGTAGTAAATTTCGCTTCATCTGAATAAATAAAATCAGCGCCTGTTTTTGAGATAACACGAGCCACTTCTTTTAGCGCACGCTTATCTAAAACATCATCATGATCCAGCAAAACCATATAGTTTCCCGTTGAAATATCAATACACGCATTCGTATTCTCTGAAATTCCTCTGTTTTGAGACAGTTTGGCGTATTTTATCCTTCTATCTTTCTGCGCATATTCGTTTACAATATCTTCCACATAAGAGTGTTCTTTATCGCTGGCGTCCGCCAGACAGAGTTCCCAGTTCTTATATGTCTGATTCTGCACTGAATCAATCATATCATGTAAAAACACATCCGGAGTATTATACAACGGTACTAATATACTAAATTTTTCCTTCATGACTTTCCTACACTTTCCTCTTTATGAACCCCAATACTTACGATATTCTGCACACACAACTTCGGCTGTATCAAGCATCTTTATTTTATGGTTCTCCAACCAAACTACACGATCACACATTTCCTCAATTTGTTCAATGCTATGTGATACAAAAAGTACAGTCGTACCGCCACTCATCAATTCCATCATCCGGGCCTTACTTTTATTCTGAAATCCCTCATCCCCAACGGAAAGAATCTCATCTACAATTAATATTTCCGGCTGAACAACCGTTGCTACCGAGAATGCCAAACGCGTCATCATTCCTGACGAATAATTCCGAATCGGCATATCGATAAAATGCCCTAACTCTGAAAATTCCAAAATCTCCTCGTATTTTGATTCCAGGAACTCTTTACTATACCCCAGTATCGCACCGTTCAAAAATATATTTTCTCGTCCTGTTAATTCAAAATCGAATCCTGAGCCCAATTCAAGCATTGGTACAATATTTCCCTTTACCTCAACCTTACCCTCGGTAGGCTTTAAAACACCAGCAATAATCTTAAGAAGCGTACTTTTTCCTGCACCATTTCTTCCTATAATTCCTACCACTTCTCCCTTATTGACATGAAAGCTGATATCATCTAAAACCTGAAACTCCTCATATGTCAATCGATGCTCGAAAAATGCCACCGCATATTCTTTTAAACTATTAATTTTATCATTTGCCATGCGGAAACGCATCGACACATGCTTTACATCAATCATTTCAATTCCTTCCTAAATCAATCTTAAATATATAATACGAATTTATTTTGTGTCTTTTTAAAAACGATTGCTCCTATTACACATGTAACAACTGCTGATAAAATGCAAGTTCCGTAAAGCATTGGCTCTGGGGATACTCCATCAATAAAAATTGTTCGAGCAAACTTAATCATATGATACATAGGATTCAATGTTTGTATAAATCGGAACTGGGACGGAATAATATTTTCCGGGTAAAACAGCGGAGTAGCATACATCCATACCATACTGATAATTCCCCACAAATACTGCGTATCTCTAAAAAACACCATTGCAGCACTTAACATCAAGACCATTCCCACACAAAACAGCAATAAACATCCTAATACAAAAGGAAGCAATAATATCGCTGGAGTAATTTTTACACCTGTCATCATGGTCACAAGCAGCAATGGAATAATTGAAATAAACAAATTAATCGATGTTGATGCAACCTTCGTTACAGGATAAATATATTTCGGAACATATACTTTTGTAATTAAAGAAGCATTAAATACAATAGCCCCCAGTCCCTGTCCAACTGCCTCTGAAAAGAAATTAAATAAAATAATTCCCGTCAACAGATACACTGGATAGTTCTCAATTCCGCTTTTAAAAATTGTCGAGAAAACAATGTACTGAACCAACATGGTTAAAAGGGGGTTAAGAAAACTCCAAAGGTAGCCAAGCACTGAGCGCTTATATTTTGTCTTAAAATCTCTTACAACCAACTGCTCAATCAAGAAATTATATTTTTTCCAGATAACAAAAATCAGTTTCCCTTTTGTAAGTTTTCCCCGGTGCTCCTGATAATCGGACCAAAGCATATATGCTAACAGAATAGCTCCTACACCTATAACCCACAACCAATAATATGTTCCAAATAAACTGTATTTGATCCCATTTACTATTAAATGCAATTGGCCTGTAAATGGTTGGCCATTTACACTCATAGGTTTTTGACCATTCAGCACATCACCATAATATAATGTAACTGCTTGTCCTGTTTCACACTCAGAAACCAATTTTAACAGCAATTCCTGACCTTTATATCCCTGAATCGGAGTATCAAATGTCCACACAAATTCTGCATTATCCTCCATAGTAGCCACATCTACTATCTGATGGGCTAAAATCGAATTGCTCTCTGCTGTTTCGATTGTTAAAGCCATATTACCCTTATTTTGTCTTCCGTAGGTTGCTGTCATAAAACTAATCTGACGCAACTCATCCATATTAGTTGTAAATGGCTGTTCTACAGTCTGCCCTACAGTAAATTCAGGAATAATTCCCTTGCTGACTGTTCCTGATTCAACTTGCTCTATTTCCCTTAACTGTTTTCCTCCAATCAAAAGAAAAACAACAGCCAGTACAATATATCCAATAAAAACGATACCATACTTTTTAAATTTTACTCTGCTCATATTATACCTCAATGCATATCCTTATTTTTGATATAACGCAATTATATCTTTTTTAATTTTATCCCAATTTCGTTTTTCTGCTGTCTTAATTCCGTTTTCAATCAGCTGCATCCGCAGCTGATTGTCACAGATCAACCGCTCAATCTGTTTAATAGCGTCCTGCTCATTTCCTTGTTCATAAAATAAACAGTTTTTCTCATTCTCCAGATACTCTACATTTCCTCCATTCGGTGCAACAACAACACATCCACCAGTTGCCATCATTTCCAGCGGCGGATAAGAAAAGCTTTCCAGAATACTGGATTTTATCAAAATATGACACTGCCTATATACATCAGCCACCTGAACATATGGTATTTTGTGCAGAAAACGATCCACCCGATACCAATCCTTGGGTTTACCCTGGTAAGACATATACCAAATTTCAAACTTTTCTGGATTCAGTTGATTCGTAATCCTGAAACTTTCATCCACATTTTTATAATAATCGTCACTATTTCCCTCTACTAAAATCCTTATTTTTCCTGTATAGTCCCTATCTACTGCAAAAAAATGTTCCGATTCTAAACCATTTGGCGCATACGCTGCCGTAATATGATAATCTGTTTTTAGCCAGTTTTCACACCACTTTGAAATGGTAATATAATTCACCGGGAAGCGCATCCCATATGTTGCATTGGCCCGCAATCTAAGTGGTTCTCCTGATTGATAAAAATCCGTTTCGTAATTTTGAATAAGGTAAAATCTCTCTTGAATTTTTCCATACTCATAAAAAAAATCACATGTAGACCAAAGGGTAGCTACACATTTATCTATATTCGCATTAATCTGCATTACACGCTTATTAATTACTGGAAATTGCCGACCATCTCTCTTTATTTCCCTTTCTTTTTCATAACCATCATTAAAGATTGTTACATCATATCCGATCTTCTGAAGAATCCCCGCATGTTTTAATGTAACCAATGCACCGCCACTTATTTGAATCGTTGGCAGCATAAAAACCACATTAGGACTCATCTTTTTGTAAAGCCAATTTGCAAATCCAATTCCTGTATATACAGTTGTGCAATGCTTTCTCACATAATTATATGCCTTTTTAGCAACTTTACGGCGTACTGACTCATTCTCTACCAGATAACATAGCTTCCCATACCAATCTTCGATTGTATTTTGAACAAGAAAACCCGTTTTACCATCTTGAATCATTGTTTTAAATGCACCTACATTACTTGCTAATGTAGGAACTTCCACTAACGCCGCCTCCAGCCATTTATTTTCTGACTTTGCACGGTTAAATAATGTATCTACCAATGGTGCTATATTAATATCTACAGATGCAATTAACTGTGGTAATTTTCTCCACTGTGCCATCGGAATCTTCTTGACACGCTCATGATATTCCTTCAATTCAACCGGAACATCCATTTCTCCTACCAATAAAAGCTCTATATTCTGATATTGTTCCATTAATTTCACGAGCGCAGAAAATACTATCATAAAATCCGGATTATGAGTAATGCTACCGCTAAAATAACCTATTCTTATACAATCCTCATTACGATTGCATTGATTTCTAGCCAATTCCGAAATTTTAATCATTTCTTCCGAAGCAACATTACGATTAATATATACTGCTGGCACATATTTTTTCAATTCTTCTGCCAGTGCCTCTGTAGTTGTAATTGCTCCATCACACATTCTCAGCAACTTCCCAGTTGCAATAACACCATCATCATAAACTTTGCGTTCCGATTTTGGCATCGTTTGAACATAGGGAATCGTATCTGTATATTGAGTATCAATCATTAAATCATCAATATCAAATAATATTGTTTTGTTATAAGATTTTGCATGTTTAACAAACTCGCCAATCTCATCTGTGTATGGGCATCGAAATAAAATAAACATGCGAAAATTCTTTACCAAATCCAAAGTTATATCTGTGTAAAAAATTTCAGCCGAAGTAATTCCTCCCGCTGCCAATTGTTCTCTCTGATGCGCAACACGATACCGTGAGGGATGAGCCAGATAACAACCATTAATAAACAAAACATCCATATAACAATTCTGAGCCAGTTCAGAACCAGAATATATTTTCTTTCCACTGGCAACATTCTTCAGATATAGAGATGTTTTTCTTGCCAACATCTCTATACCCTCTTCTTTTAAAACTCTTCCTGCCTTTTTTATTAAATCTTTGCTTTTCATTATACTATTTCCCTATGCTTCAAACCATACAATCTGCAAAATACCGGAAATGGTAAAATCCGGTGTAAAGTTCTAGTCAGACATGTTTTTTTTGTTAAATACCGACGCGGATATGCTTCGCTCTGAAATAATAACTGATGTATCTTTCTATACTCCTGCTTCATCGGATGATCACACGGCTCAAACCAAGGTCTATTGTACAGTTCATTCATAAAATGAACCATCACTGGCCTTTCCCTTGCTTCATCCATTTCCTCCTGCCACTCATAATAATAATCTGCCCTGAACAGTGTCCTAATCTGCTCTAAATTATACATTAGCATGGACGGCATGACATTGTATTTTGGTTCCAAAATTTCCATTTCATTCTGGCAGATGTGATTCAGGGTACCTTCACTGAGCATTGGCGGCTTTCCGTTATGTTCCCGAATATAGGCAGCACATTCCGCTTCCTTCCCGCTCTTTCTCCACCACTCCAGATTGAGCAGCACCACCCCATCGCAAATATAGGGCTTTCCTGCCTCGCAGCCTGTCCGTTCTTTCAGCTTTCCTGAATACGGCATCAGAATGCCCCCTGCTGCCTTGCCATCCATAGTTCTTGCAAACAATGATTCCAGCGTATCGGTAACAACCACATCACTGTCCAGATATAAAACCCTGTCTTCCTGAATTACTTTGTCTAAAAACAGTTTTGCATATACGGTTTTGGGATGACGATCTGCCTCATCAAATTCTATATCTGGCAATACGGCGTCCAATTCTATGATCTCTGTGGACTGGTCAAAACGTCCCAACGCCTCTGCAATCATCTCTCGATTTTCTGTCGAAATCTGATCTGCTATCAAATATATTTTGGCATTCGGATTATATTTGATTACAGACACCATTGAAACAACTGTCTGCCTCACATATGCATCATTACATGCATAAACTACACTAATCACAATTGACCCTCACTTCAATTCTCGATAAATCGTTAATATTTGCATCATATACTGTTTAACATTATCAAATTCGTTTCCTCGTATTAGAGAACGCTGTTTAAAAAGCCCATATATATCTGCATTCTCATGGAACTGCTGTATTTTTGTTACAAATTGTGTGTCATTTTCACACAATGCATCATTTTGATTTTTCAAAATTTCACGGCATCCCGACGTATTCGTTGATAAAACCGGAACTCCAAGAATATTGGCCTCTGCTGCTACTAGCCCAAATCCTTCCCATCGAGAAGTAATACACATAATATCCGAACAGCGAATATATGGATAAGGATTTTCCACAAATCCTTTTAATTCTATATTCTTCTGAAGCCCTAACTCCTTAATAAGTCTAGTACATTCTTTCCATAACTCTCCATCTCCCAACATCCAGACACGAATATCAGGCCAATATTGCTCTTTTATTGTATGTACAATATGAATAAATCTCTGTGGATTTTTTTGTTCAACAAATCTGCCCACAAATATAAGATTACAAACTTTCCCTTTTAAATCTACATTTTCATCTTTTGAAAGCCTTCGGATTCGTTCTCCATCAATCGGATTTCCTACTACTTGCAGTTTTTCTCTGTATAACTTTGCAAAAACCATCGCTTCAAATGCATTTTCCGATACGGTTAAAACTTGTTGAATCCGTCTATGACATATCGCATAAACCAAAGTTTTTAGATTCCAATGATTTACCCACGGTGGATCATAATGTAAATGTGATATTAGTTGAAACTTGCCTGGAATTGTAGCGCATAATACTGTTGCTGAGAAATCATGTGCATGAACAATATCTGGCGATATCGTTTTCAATACCTTCTCCAAATTTTTCCTGTTAAACTGACTTAATAATACAAAAGGGATTTTTTCCTTCTCTAATTGTTTCCTGATAGTTCCCTCTGTAGCAATATATATAAAATCAAACTCCGTTCTAAGCTCCCGCATAATTGTTAATACTACATTTTCAGCACCAGAATATATTGATGATTTTAATATATGTACTATTTTCTTTTTTGAAGCAACCCTTTCATTTTTCACCGATTTCCCTCTCTATTTTGCCATATCTGCATCAGATATTATACCTTCTGTACTTTCTTTTAAAAACATAATCTTTGGAGTCATCAAAATTAACTTCAGATCTAATAGCAAAGAATACTTTCGAATATACATTAAATCTAGCTTTAATTTATCATACGCAGTTGTATTATATTTACCATATACCTGTGCATATCCTGTCAATCCAGCTTTTACCTTCAATCTATAAGAAAACTCCGGAATTCTCTCTTTAATTTGTTCTGCCAATTCCGGACGTTCAGGTCGTGGCCCTACCACTGACATTTCTCCTCTCAAAATATTCAAAATTTGAGGAAACTCATCCATTCGTGTTGCTCTCAAAATTCTTCCAACAGGAAGAATTCGGGGATCCTTTTCCGTCGCAAGGACTGGCCCTGATACACTTTCTGCATTCACTATCATTGTACGAAATTTATAGATCATAAATTTCTTTCCATCTTTGGTAAGACGTTCCTGTTTATAGAATATTGGTCCGCGGTCTGTAATCTTAATACCAATTGCTGCGATCAAAAAAATAGGTGAGAATAGAACCAGCATCAACGATGCTATTATAATATCCTCCGCTCGTTTTATCCAGCGCTGTTCAATACTTAATCCTATATTTCTTGATAACATAAGAGGCGTATCAAATAAATTCAATTCATCCGAGCTTCTCAACAATATATCTGAAATTTTAGGAACACTATATGTACGTATTTCAGATTCATAACAATACTTCAAAAGTAAATTTCTCTCATGAGATGGCATATCACCTAAGACCACTGCATCATACTCATTAATTTTCTCTTTTATATCCTCCTTCCGATTCTTATAGGAAATCACTTCGCAAATCTGATATTTATCATTTCTTGCATTCATTTTATCCATTAAATGATAATCTTTTCTGTCCCCTTCAACAAAAAGCATTTTTCTTGGCGGGAACATATTTCTATAGCCAACCTGAAAAATCATTGTCCAAATCACAATAAAGGATATTTCAGCTAATGTCATTGGCAACAAATAAATTGGATTTACCAAGCGCCTGTCAATTACTGCAATCTGAAGATAGGTTACAATGTTTGTAAATAAAACAGAGATAATTTGAGAATAAATAAGATTTCCATTTTTTAAATATCCAATCTTAAAACCGCCATATGTCTGTAAAAAAAACGCAAGCAGAATTCCATATATCAACACCATCATCCAATTGCCACGTCGATAAAACGGAAGTTGCAATATAGTTTCATTATAATATTCACTCCATACTACCGCATAAAGTAAACATAAACCCATAAGCATAACAGCGGCAAAACTTAACTTGATCAATCGTTTGTATCGTTCTTTTGTTCTTCTGTCTTTCATAATCAAAATTTATCCCACTCTTTTCCTGTACTGCCAAAAAGTTTCTATAAATAAAAGCCCAGCAAATCTTCGTACAGTATAACATCTAATACCCTTTTTCGCAACTTTACAATAACCGAAAAACCTTGGAAATACTTTAATATTTTATTAAAAGAGCCAGATTCTGCCACAAAATAAGACCGGCTTTTCGGTTTTTACCAAACGCCGGTCTTATCACGCTTCTACTGTTTTTTATTTTTCCTCTCAATTGCCATTCCCATCATGATCATCAAAAACATGATAGGCGTTACAATAGGCACACTGATATTAACAATTGCCTGTACACAGTAACAAATTGCTGCAAAGAGCATAGCCATTACAACGGGCTTTTTTAACCCTTCCCGAATCATTTTCACAAAAGAGGTTCCAAGGAATGCCAGATACGCAGTCAGTCCCACAGCGCCAATGGTTACAAGATACTGCAGATATTCATTATGAACATTTTCGTATTTCTGGCTTGTGGTATTCAGCATATCATCCCAGAAATTCTGAACTGTAATTACGCCAAATGTATCCGGACCATGGCCAAACAATTTATGACTCAACGGGAAATCGCGGTATATCTCCATTGCGATTCTCCATACATACCCTCTTTCTGTTCCCCAGGAGTCATTCATTACCACATAATTGGCAATAGAACCATATCGCTCGCTGTTTCCAGCTATGTTCGCATCGTACAGTACAAATGCAACTCCTAATGCCCCAAGAACTACCAGTCCAAGCCACAGATACCATAAAATACGGCTTTCTGTTCTCTTCTGTCCCTGCCTTTCTGTTCTACTGTTACAGATATACAGCCCGGCAGTCAACGCCCACAAAACCAGAGCAATCGCCCATAAACCAGGTATGCGGGTAAATAAATTGAAAATACCACTGATTTCCTGAACACGCTCGCCAAACGTATACTCAATCCAGTCAATTCCCAACAAAACAGTCACAAACGTAGCCAGAATTGCTGTATATGAATAGACTCCCTTTCTGCTTCTGAAAAGATACAGCGGCAGAAAACCTAACAAGGCAAATAATGTTAAATATGCATTATCACTGACTCCCATGATCAGCGCCATGAATGCAAATGTCATACAGATGTAATACCATATTTTGCGCTTTATATTCTTCTCTGTAGCAAACATAACGGCGCTTGCTCCCATAGGAAGTGCAAGATATGCCGTATATGTGTTAATATTTCCAATCGTGGATACAAAGATACTATAATCATCCTGAGAAATCTCTTTTTTGAATCCCAGCGGATCCAGGTTGAAGAAATGCAGAATCCCCAAAAGACAGACGATCAATCCGGCTCCTAAGAATACATCCATATACCATCTTTTAAATTCCAGACACCGTGTTACAAGAAAATAGCATATTGTATATAATAAAATCAAAAATAGTCCGCAGTACCGCCCTTCATTTCCCCAAAAGGACTCGTAAAGATATTCTGACTGCAGGGTAGAAATGACTGCTGACAGCGTAAACGCAATCATGGCCCAGTCTACAATCGTGAGAGATGATATTTTTATCTCACTGCGCATCGCCTTCATTACTTCACCGCCATAAAGAAGTCTGTCCCTGCGAACATAAACAAATGCTGCAGCAGCTGCAGATGCCGCCATTCCGATCACCATGGCACAGTAATAATAATATTTTACAACCAGAATATTAAAATAATAATCCTGATATATGATAGGAAGCCCTGCCAGAATCAGAAGTGTAAATGCACCGACAATCCTGCTGTTTGTCTTACGCCATTCATCTCTGAACTGACTGATCTGCGCCTCCATTGAATACAAACTTTGATTTTGTTCCATCTTTAACCTCTTTTCGACTTTACTTCTGTGTGGTATATTAATTTTCACGTTGTACAGTATATCATCTTGCCCTTAAATACGCAATGTATATGGTGCTTTCTTCTTGTGATTTTCCTTGTATTTTCTGTACTCCAAAAGCCTTCTTCCACCCCTCTCTCACTATGTGACGATAATTTTCCTTATCGGAAGTATAATCTACTCGTAATGCAATTAAGGAATTTCAAAAAGTATTTCAAAAAGAAAAAGGAGAGTGCATTCATTATGAAGAAGCAGACAAAGTTAGTTGCTGTACTTTCAACAGCAGCACTTCTCGCTATCGGCGCTTCCATGACTTCTTTCGCAGCTACTGGCTGGGCAGAGGAAGACGGAACATGGGTATACTACAACCGTGACGGCGAGAGAGCAACCGATTCCTGGAAGAAATCCGGAAACAACTGGTATTACCTGGACAGCGACGGTGAGATGGCAATCGATCAGCTCATCGAGGACGGCGATAACTACTACTATGTAGATATCAACGGTGTAATGGCTTCCAACCAGTGGGTTGCTATTGAGAATGAGGATGCTGGCGAGGATGACGAGCCAGAGCACTACTGGTATTACTTCCAGGCAAACGGCAAGGCTTTAACCAATGGTGACAACGATAAGGTTTCCTTAAAGACCATCAATGGCAAGAAGTACGCTTTCGATGACGAAGGCAAGATGCTGTACGGCTGGGTTGACGAGGACAGCGCAGAGCGCGTTGACGATACAGACAGTGACGGCTTCAAGGAAGGCGTTTACTACTTCGGCGGCGAAGATGACGGTGCTATGACCACTGGCTGGTTACAGCTGGATATCACATACGATGAAGCAACCAACGATGACTACAAGTACACCGCTGCTGCATTCAACGATGATGAGGATCAGACACGTTGGTTCTACTTCAAATCCAATGGTAAGAAGATCTTCGCTGAGGACGGCGACAGAACCAAGGATAAGACTATCAATGGTAAGAAGTACGCTTTCGACCAGTACGGCGCAATGGTAGCTGAGTGGTCTCTGGATGAGGATGATCTGGGTACCAATCCTAACGCATTCACTTCCAATGTAGCTTCTTCTGCAGAGGTAATTACCGGTAAGGCATTCGATTCCAAGTATACCGAGTCCTGGAAGTACTTCAATAGTGTTGAAGATGGTGCCCGCGTAAGCAAGGGCTGGTTCAAGGTAGTTCCTGCTGAGTACCTGAACGAAGATAAGTACAATGATGACGAGGACTTCTGGTACTATGCAGATGGCAGCGGCAACCTGTACGCAGGCGAGTTCAAGACCATCAAGGGCAAGAAGTATGCATTCCGTGATGACGGCCGTATGCTGAACGGTCTGAAGTTCATCAAGGAAGATGAAGCTAATCAGAGCCTGAGTGTATACGCTGATGATCATGATACCTACAACTTCGATAACGAGGATGACTTCCTTGATCATGCAGCTGAGTTCTACGAGCCAAACGGCTACAAGTGCTTCTACTTCGGTGACGGAGACGACGGCGCTATGAGAACCAACAAGACCAACGTTGAGATTGACGGCGAGAACCACAACTTCTACTTCGAGAAGTCCGGCGGCCACAAGGGTGCTGGTGTAACCGGTGAGGAAGATGACAAACTGTACCAGTCCGGTATGCTGTTAAAGGCTGATTCCGATGACAAGTACATCGTTGTTGAGAAGACAAGTCACTATGAGGGTGATAAGGTTAAGTATACTACCTACCGCAAGCTGGATGACGCTAAAGAATTTATGAACGCTGACGGCGTACAGGTTAAGGATGAGTTAGACGGCAAGAATGGTAACGACGCTGTAAATATCGGAAATGGCAATACCAAGAAGGCTGAGGATCTGTCTGAGGCTTACTCCATCACATACAAGGATAAGGACGCTAAGGGCGACAAGAAGGAGTACATCCTTGTAAATACCTCTGGTAAGATCGTTGATGGCAAGGGCAAGAACAAGGACGGCAGCGATTACTACTATGTAACCGAGAAGAAGGCTAACGGCGAGAACAGCATTGTTGCTATCTACGTTGAGGACTAATCTTCGGATCAACATTCAGTCAGATTTAATATGACATAAGGGGGAAGCGTTATAGCTGATATAGAGATATGTTAGCTGTAGCGCTTCTTTTTATATTTCAATATACCCTTCAAAATGATACCAAAAGGAGGCTTTTCATGATCAGAAAACGTTTATTGTGCTTTGGACTGGCCGCTGTGATGGCTGCGTCCTCTTCTCTTCCGGCTTTTGCTGCCGTAAATACATCCTTTTCCAGTACATCTATGGAAAACTGCGGCGCTTATCTCTTTGAATGGCGTCCCATTGACTGCGGAAATGGAAATTATTTTGCAATTCTTGTAGGCGGAAATACCATTACTGAAAGCAATGTGATCTTAAACAGAGGCTATGATTATGCCTATACCTTTGATCCCATGACCTATGCAAGACCATGGGGTACTGTGCCGGATCTGGTAAATACCGATGGAGTCTGGGCGATTCCTGAAAACTGGGGAAGTCTGCCGGAAGGCACTCAACCGGTGCTCCAGATCATCCTTAAAACTAATAATAAAAATCTGGATACGGATAAACGCTATATCAATGTAGTCCATCTTCCCAACGGCACTGACACCTCTTCTCTCCCGCCGGAGGTACGCAAATACCTCATCAATGTAGATGGTTCCGATGCCGGCGCTTACAATGGTACGGTTACTCCCGGATGGCAGACAGAAGCAGACGGCTCGAAAAAATACTTAAAGCCCGATGGAACCTATATTACAAATGGCTGGCTTACTCTGGAAGATGAGCAGTATTACATGGATGAACGCGGAGTAATGCTTAAGGATACCGTTACGCCGGACGGCCATTATGTAACGCCGGAAGGCAAGCGCGTGTCCTATATGCCAGGTTGGTTCCAGGATACGGACGGCTGGCGCTACATCCAGAAGAACGGCTATTATCTGGCAAACTCCTGGTTCCAGGATACAGACGGAAAATACTATTACTTCAATATGGCGGCCCTGATGGCTGTAAATACAGATACTCCGGACGGATATCATGTAGATGAAAACGGCGTATGGGACGGGAATGCTTCTACGGTTGTAAAAGAAACCGTAAATCTGGGGCCCGGCGTCGCAACCGGCTGGGAGCCTGTCGATATCGGCTGGAAATTCAGGCAGTCTGACGGCTCTTATCTCACCAACAGCTGGAAACAGGATCCGGACGGAAAATGGTATTATCTCAACGAGGACGGCTGGATGTTAAAGGATACTACTACGCCGGACGGCTTCTATGTAGATGAAAACGGTGTATGGCAGCAGGATGCAGCTGCTCCTGAGACAGCTGAATAAAACAAAATCAAATACCGACAAAATAGAAAGGCATGGGAGAATCGTTCTCATGCCTTTTTTCAGGCACATAAGATGACAGTTTTGTTTATTTTTGTCTATCTTTGTTAAATTTTCATAAAACAGATGACAAATATACTATTTTTATATATTTTTTGTACTTTATTAACAATTTGACTATTTCATTTTCAATTGTATCTGTGATATTATCATTTTCAAAATTTATTTTAAGGAGGCACAGCATGAAACAGCTGCCATCTAATGTCACAGGGAAAGACGCCATGGCGGAAACGCTGACCGCCTTTCAAATCTTTCTTCAAAACCGTGATATGTCCCCAAATACGATTTCCTCTTACATGTTCGGAGCCAGGGATTTTCTTGAACGGTACGGCGAGATCACCCCGGAACATATCAGCCTTTACAAAGCCTATCTTATCGATCACTACCGTCCGCAGACTGTAAATGCCAGAATACGTGCTCTGAATTCATTTCTCAGATTCCAGCAAAAAGAAAATATGAATACGCGGCTTTTAAAAATTCAACAAAAAAAATATACCGAATATGTGATCAGCCAGGGAGACTATGAGTATCTGAAGCAACGGCTTCTGGAGGATGAACAATTGACCTTTTACTATATCGTGCGTCTGATCGCAGCCACAGGCGTACGGGTCAGCGAACTGGTGGAATTTAACTGCGAAGACGTCGCCCACGGATACCGGAACATCATTTCAAAAGGCAATAAAATAAGGCGTGTATATATTCCGTCAGGACTGCAAAGCAGGCTGAAGGACTGGCTTTCCAATGAAGGCCGAAAAAAAGGGCCTCTTTTTTTGAATCACAGCGGATGCCGTATGTCTGTCTCAGGAGTACGCAAACAGTTAAAGGTACTTGGATGCCGCTATGGACTTGACCCAAGAGTTGTATATCCCCATTCACTGCGCCACAGGTTTGCCAAAAATTTTATTGAAAGCGGCGGAGATATTTCTTTTTTATCCGATCTTCTTGGACATGAAAGCATTGAAACTACCCGAATTTATCTGCGGCGGACCAGCACTGAGCAGGCGCGGATTTTCAATCAGGTCGTAAACTGGTAGGAGGCAGGATGTATCATGGGACAACGAAAAAAGCCGAAGGAGCCGGAGGAGGAATTTATCCTGTATCTGAAGGAGCATGGGGCATCAGAACACACCGTTGACAGCTGTCTGGCTGCTCTCCGGCTCTTTTTCAGGCTCTATGGAGAAATCAGCGCAGAGAATCTGGATGCATTCAGACGGTATCTGATGGAGCACTATAAAATTTCTACCGTAAACAGCCGGATCTATGGTATAAACCGCTTTCTGGCTTACTGTTCTGAGTGTAAAAACTCTTATGAAACAAGTGGGAAATGGGCACTTCCGGAAAAAAATTTCCGCCTTGGCGTAATCCGCAGCCAGAATCCTCCATTTCTGGATAATATTATTTCAGAAAAGGATTATGAAAAGCTTAGAGACAATCTGAAAAAAGACCGGGATATGAAATGGTATTTTGCAGTGCGGTTCCTGGCCTGTACTGGAGCCAGAGTCAGTGAGCTGATCCAGATCAAACGGGAGCATATACAGCTTGGATATATGGATCTGTATACAAAAGGCGGAAAGGTGCGCAGGATTTATTTCCCCGACTATCTCTGTTCAGAAGCTTCCGGGTGGATGGACTCGCAGAACATGGGATCCGGTTTTCTGTTCCGCAACCGAAAAGGCGGAGCCGTTTCTCCCCGCTGGATCAATAGCCAGCTTAAGCTCCGTGCCAGACAGTATGGTATTCCGGAGGAAACGGTATATCCACACTCCTTCCGCCACCGGTTCGCTAAAAATTTCCTGGCCCGCTGCAATGATATTGCTCTGCTTGCGGATCTGATGGGACATGAAAGTATTGAAACCACGCGGATCTATCTGACAAAATCTTCCCAGGAACAGCGTGAGATCATTGATTCTATCGTAACCTGGTAGCTATCCAGCCCCCACACTTACATTTTCTAAAAAATCGGTCTAGGATGGATGAAAAAAGGAGGATTCATTATGAATGCGATTACAAAATCATCATCTGTCCGGGGATTGGAGGTTTTCCTGGAGCACCTTCAGGAGAAAAATATGTCCGATAACACCATCTGCGTTTACCGCTATGCTGTGGAGCAGTTTTACAGGCTCTATCCCCAGCTTACTTCCAGAAATCTGCAGCTTTACAAAGTTTATCTGCTTGAGCATTATAAGCCCCAGACTGTAAACTTAAGACTCAGGGCAATAAACTGTTTTATAGAAGATAAAAAGCTCCGGTCTTCTCCTGCCCCCATGATACGGATCCAGCAGAAAACCTGGCTGGATAAGATTATCAGTCAGGCCGATTATGAATATCTGAAACAGAGGCTTTTAGAGGATGAGGAAATGGTCTATTATTTCCTCGTTCGTCTTATGGCGGCTACCGGAGTCAGGGTCAGCGAGCTTGTAACCTTTCAGGTAGGGGATGTACACTGCGGTTTTAAGGATCTGTATTCCAAAGGGGATAAGATGAGGAGGATTTATATTCCTTCAAATCTTCGAAAAGCCTTTTTTAAATGGGATGACTTTACAGCCCGTACAGATGGAGCCCTGTTTTTAAACCGCTTTGGAGCTCCTATTACTCCCTCCGGCATACGCTCGCGGTTGAAAACCTTTGCCGCACGGTATGGATTGGATCCGGAGGTAATGTACCCCCACTCTTTCCGCCACCGGTTCGCCAAAAACTTTATTGAAGCCTGCGGGGATATTTCTCTGCTGGCAGATCTTTTGGGACATGAGAGCATTGAAACTACGCGGATTTATCTGCGCAGAAGCAGCGCGGAGCAATACAGGATCGTAAATAAGGTAGTAGACTGGTGAAAGGAGACATATGGGATGAATGTGAACAATGGAAACTCCCTGCTCCCGGAGGATCGGATCGAGGAATTTAAAAGCATGCTTTCAGAAAATGGAGCGTCGGAAAATACGGTAAGGGTATATGCGGCGTCTGTGCGGGAATTTTATAAAAATCATCAGGAGCTGACCGTAGACGAATTACAGGACTATAAAAGAGAGCTTTTGAAAAAATACCGGCCTGCAACAGTAAATACACGGATCTATGGGATCAACCAATATGTGAAGTACCAAAAAAACAGTGGAATTCCGGAGGATTTCCGGCTTCCTCCTGTGCGGTGCCAGCAGAAACCATTTCTCAACAATATAATCTCAAAACGGGATTATGAAAAACTGAAAAAGGGACTTTTGAAGGATCAGGATCTGTTCTGGTACTTTGTAGTGCGGTTTCTGGGTGCTACAGGAGCCAGAGTAAGCGAATTGGTTCAGGTCAAGGCAGAACACATTGCCGTAGGCTGTATGGATCTGTACACGAAAGGGGGAAAAATGCGCCGTATTTATTTTCCCAAACAGCTTTGCAGGGAAATGGCTGTGTGGCTAAAACAGAGAGAACTGTCATCCGGATATATATTTACCAGCCGCTGCGGAAAGCCCATTACTCCCAGAGGGATCGGCTTACAGCTTAAAGTGCTTGCAAAACGATACCGGATCCGGCCTGAAACGGTATATCCCCATTCCTTCCGCCATCGGTATGCAAAAAATTTTCTTGAAAAATTCAATGATATTTCCCTGCTGGCAGACCTTATGGGACATGACAGCATCGAAACCACGCGCATCTATCTGACCCGTTCCTCACAGGAACAGCAAAAGGTGATTGACCGGGTAGTAACCTGGTAATATAATACAACCATTAATGGAGGATAATTATATGTATCAATACACCTGGTATCAATGGCTGTTTATTTTCTATCTATACTGTTTTTTAGGGTGGATCTTTGAATCATCCTATGTTTCTCTAAAAGAAAGGCGTCCTGTAAACCGGGGATTTCTGCGGCTGCCTCTGCTCCCTCTGTATGGTACGGGAGCTGTGATGATGCTGTGGGTATCCCTCCCTCTGAGAGAGCATCTCCTTTTGGTCTTTCTGGCTGGCATGACCGCTTCTACTGCTCTTGAATATATAACCGGATGGTGCATGGAACAGCTGTTCCGGGTACGCTACTGGGACTACAGCAGCCAGGCTTTTAATTTACACGGATATATCTGCCTTTCTTCTTCTATTGCCTGGGGGGTTCTTACCCTGCTTCTGACAGAGGTAATCCATAAGCCGGTGGAATTCTGGATCGTAAACACCTCGCAAGCTCTGCTTTTACTCTGGGTTCTGTTTATATCCGTATTTTTCATCCTTGATACCGTACAATCAGTACAGGCTGCCCTCAATCTGGCAAAGGTACTGGATTCCATGACCCATATGCTGGCAGAACTGGAAGATATACAGGTGCAGTTAGCCCTGCTCAAAGCAGAAACAAACCAGAAACTTGCCAATATCCAGGAAGAGGCTTCCCATAAGCTGGCTGCCGCAAAAGCCGAGGCTGCACTTTACAGGACTTCCAAAGAAGAGCAGATCCGCTCTCTTACCAGGAGGATGTCTGAGCTGGCGCATCAGAGACAGCATATGGCCCTCCACATAGATTTATACCAGAGAGAGATCCTGAAGCGTAATCCGGGAGCCCGTTCCACACGGTTCGAAACCGCATTTAAAGAACTGCGGGAGATTGCAGAAAAACAGCTTCACAAATAAACATCGATCAGCCGCCGGACAGTACGCACTGCCCGGCGGCTGATCTTTATACTGCTTTTATATTACATCATCTTATCTACCATAGCCATAACAGCTGCTCCAAGGTCTGCTTCCTTCTGGTCTGCATCCTCTAAGGAGGTTCCCTTTACGCCAAAGTAGAACTTGATCTTCGGCTCTGTACCGGAAGGTCTTACGCAGATCCATGCGCCGTCCTCCAGGTCATAGTACAGTACATTGGAGGCCGGAAGTCCGGTTGGCTTTACCGCTCCTGTCTCCATGTCCCTGATCGTATCCAGCTTGTAGTCTCTTGCTGATACTACCTTGTAACCTCCTACCTCTGCAGGGGTATTATTTCTCAGAGTTTCCATGATGGACTGGATCTTTGCCAGACCTTCGATGCCGGATAAACCGATAGACTTGACAGAATCCTTGTAATAGCCGTATTTCTCATACATGGCTACCATGGCATCCCACAGGGTCATTCCCTTCTGCTTATAGTAGGCAGCTGCCTCGCAGAGAGCGGCCGTAGCGGAAATAGCGTCCTTATCACGGGCATAGGTGCCGATCAGGCAGCCATAGCTCTCTTCCATGCCAAAGAGATAGGTTCCTGTTCCTGTGGTTTCATTTTTAAGGATCTGCTTTCCGATCCACTTAAAGCCTGTAAGCACCTCGATCAGCTCTGCACCGTAGGCTTTGGCTACCGCGTCGATCAGATTGGTGGATACGATGGACTTTACAACCTGTCCGTCTGCCGGGATTTTGCCCTCAGCCTGCTTCTGGCTTAATACATATTCGCACAGCAGGGAACCGGACATATTTCCGGTCAGAGGAATGTATTCGCCGGACTTTGCATCCTTTACATATACGCCCAGGCGGTCGGCATCCGGGTCTGTGGCAAGTACAAGGTCGGCGTCCTTTTCCTTAGCCAGCTTTAAGCCCAGTTCAAAGGCTTCTTTGGCCTCAGGGTTTGGGTAGCTTACAGTAGGGAAATTTCCGTCCGGAAGCTCCTGCTCGGGAACTACATATACGTGAGTAAAGCCGATCTCCTTCATCACTCTTCTGGCAGGAATATTTCCAGTGCCGTGAAGAGGGGTATATACAATGCGGATCTGATCCTGCATCTCATCAATGGCCTTCTGGTTTACAACCTGAGCCTTTACCTGAGCGATGTACTTGTCATCGATCTCTTTTCCGATAACCTCATACTTGCCCGCTGCGATGGCAGAAGCCTCGTCTGTGGTCTTTACGCTGGACAGATCCTCGATGGCAAGAACCTCCTCTGTCACGCCCTTGTCGTGAGGCGGTGTAAACTGTGCGCCGTCCTCCCAGTATACCTTGTAGCCGTTGTACTCCGGCGGATTATGGCTGGCAGTGATGTTGATGCCTGCCACGCAGCCCAGCTCGCGGACAGCAAAGGACAGCTCCGGTGTGGGGCGCAGGGATTCAAACTTGTATGCCTTGATTCCGTTGGCTGCCAGAGTCATAGCCGCCTCCATGGCAAATTCAGGAGACATATTGCGGGAGTCATAGGCAATGGCTACGCCCTTGTCTGCAGCGCCCTGCTTGATAATGTAGTTTGCCAGTCCCTGTGTGGCCCGTCTTACTACATAAATATTCATACGGTTGATTCCTGCTCCGATGATCCCCCTAAGGCCTGCGGTTCCGAACTCCAGATCCATATAAAAACGCTCTTTGATCTCGTTCTCATCGCCTTCAATGGCCTTTAACTCGGCTTTGGTGGCTTCATCAAAATACGGATTGGACAGCCATTCCTGATAGATCTTCATGTAATCTTTCATTTCTATACTCCCTCCTGATTTCCCATGCATCGTAATACCTGCATTTTTATGCTTTTGATTATACTACACCAGGAAAAAAAAGGGAAGTAGATGCCAAGTAAAACTTCCCTTACAGCAGGCGTATCTTCTTTACCATTTCGCAGAATTCATAGTTATTTCTTGTCTTGGAGAAAAGATCCAGGATACGCTCTACGGCTTCATCGGGCTTCAGGGAATTGGTGGCTTTCCGCACTATGTCTACGGCCTCTGCTTCCTGCCGGTTAAGAAGAAGGTCATCCCTTCGGGTACCGGATTTTAAAATGTCAATGGCCGGGAAAATCCGCTTTTCTGACAGGCGGCGGTCTAAAACCAGCTCCATGTTTCCGGTTCCCTTAAATTCCTCATATACTACATCATCCATACGGCTTCCTGTATCTACCAGAGCCGTAGCCAGAATGGTAAGGCTGCCGCCCTCCCGCATATTTCTGGCGGCTCCGAAGAAACGCTTCGGCATATAAAGAGCAGCCGGGTCAAGGCCTCCTGATAAGGTACGGCCGCTGGGAGCTACGGTAAGGTTATAAGCCCTTGCAAGACGGGTAATACTGTCTAAAAGGATAATCACATCTCTCCCGTGTTCTACCAGGCGCTTTGCCCTTTCGATCACCATTTCTGATACACGCTTATGACGGTCCGGCTGCTCGTCAAAGGTGGAATAGATAACCTCTACGTTTGGCCCTACGATCGCCTCTCGGATGTCCGTTACCTCCTCTGGCCGTTCATCAATCAAAAGGATCATCAGGTGCATATCCGGATGATTTACAGTAATTGCTCTGGCGACCTGCTTTAAAAGGGTGGTTTTTCCTGCCTTGGGCGGAGAAACGATCATGCCTCTCTGGCCCTTTCCAATGGGCGATAAAAGATCCAGCACACGCATTGCTACAGAGTTACGCTCTCCCCGTGTTTCCATATGAAGACGCTCATTTGGGAAAATGGGAGTAAGATCTTCAAAATTCGGGCGGCGTTCTGTGGCGCTTAAGGGATATCCGTTCACTGTTTTGATATAAAGAAGGGCGGCGAATTTCTCCGTTACTGCTTTGATCCTTCTGTTTCCTACAATGATATCACCTGTTTTTAAATTGAACCGGCGGATCTGTGAAGGAGCCACATAAACGTCATTTTCTCCCGGAAGGAAATTTTCGCAGCGGATAAAGCCAAAGCCATCCGGCATAACTTCCAGAATACCGTTTGCCTCAATTCCGCTGTCAAGCTCTGCCATATCCTGACCGGCAATGCCGGAAGCGTCACTGCGAGGCTCTGGACGGGATTCGCGGACGTCTGCCCGTGTCTCTCTGGTGTCACGAATGTCTCCTGTTTCCCTGGATTCCCGGCTCTCTCTTGACTCCCTGTTGTCTCTGGATTCCCGGCTCTCCTTTGGCTCCCTGCTTTCTGCTGAATCCCTGGAAGCTTCTCTGGAATTTTGCTGCCCGTATGAAGTCCGGGGCTGTCTGACAAAACGGGTTTGACGTGAGGAGTCACGCTGTGGGCGTCCATCGCGCGGCTTTCCGCTGTCCCGTGACTTTTCGCTGTCCCGCGGCTCACCGTTTTCTTTGCTGCTTTGGGGTTCACGGCTGCTTTGTGCCTCACGGCCTTCACTGGAACCGGAATCCGGCTGCAAAACAGCTTCAGACTGTGCGGCCGCCTCATTTTCCCGGCACAAAAGTTCTATGATCTCAGCTTTTCTGAGGGTGCTGATGCCTTTAAGCCCCTGAGATTTCGCCAATTCCTTGAGCTCCGCTAAAGGAAGGGTCTGTAATTTTTCTCGCATATGATTCTCCTTAATTTTACGAACAGTTGTATTGATCCTGAATTATCTAAATGTAATCAAAAGTGGGAATGGTACAAAACCGGAACGGTTCTGACCGTGAATGAGTCCGGGCGCTGATATCTCAGACAGAAAGCCCCTGGAATATGCGGGGAAAGCGCCCTGATTGCTTATACAGACATTATAAACGCTCTCCCCTGTGATTGTAAAGTTTAATTTTTAAGCCATTCCATATGGGCTTTCATCTGTGTTTCATATCCATTGTCCGACGGCCTGTAAAAGATACGGCCCTCCATGCCATCAGGAAGATACTGCTGGCGTACATAATGCTTGGGATAATCATGGGCGTAGAGATAGCCGTCTCCATGTCCTAAGGCTCCTGCGCCCTTATAATGCCTGTCCTGAAGATGCACGGGAACAGGCATGGCACGCTCCGTCTTTACCGCCTCCATGGCATCCTGAATAGCGCAGCAGGCCGCATTGCTCTTGGGTGCACAGGCCACATAGGTCACTGCCTGCGAAAGGATGATCTGAGCCTCCGGCAGACCGATGCGCTCTGCGGCCTGAGCGGCGCTTACCGCTACTGTCAATGCCTGGGGATCCGCATTTCCCACATCTTCTGCAGCGCAGATCATAATCCGGCGGGAAATAAACTTAATATCTTCACCTGCATAAATCATCCGCGCCAGATAGTACACAGCTGCATCCGGATCAGAGCCCCTCATACTTTTTATAAAAGCGGAAATGGTATCATAATGGCTGTCTCCGTCCTTATCATAGCGCACAGCCCGCTTTTGGATGCATTCCTGAGCCGCTGCCAGATCAATGTGGATCTTCCCGTCCGGGCTTCGGTCTGTAGTAAGTACACCCAGCTCGACTGCATTTAAGGCAGCTCTGGCATCTCCATTGGCCGCATCTGCCAGGAACCGGGCTGCATCCGGCTCGATCACTGCATCATATGTACCCATCCCCCGTTCCACATCCGTAATGGCCCTTTGGATCAGTTCCAGAATATCCTGCGTTTCCAGAGGCTTCAGCTCAAAAATGCGGGATCTGGAGATAAGAGCGCTGTTGACCTCGAAATAAGGATTTTCCGTCGTAGCGCCGATAAGGATCAAGGTGCCGTCCTCTACAAAGGGAAGAAGATAATCCTGCTGTCCCTTGTTAAAGCGGTGGATCTCGTCTACAAACAAAATGGTCCTTTTGCCGTACATTCCCCTGCTGTCCTTTGCGGCGGCCACAATCTCCTCCATATCCTTTTTTCCGGCCACTGTGGCGTTGATCTGCTTAAATTCAGCGCTGGTGGTGTTGGCAATGACCTTTGCCAGCGTGGTTTTTCCGGTTCCTGGCGGGCCGTAGAAAATAAGAGATCCAAGTTTGTCCGCTTTGATGGCGCGGTAAAGGAGCTTGTCCTTTCCAATGATATGCTGCTGCCCCACCACCTCATCCAACGTCCTTGGGCGGAGACGGGAAGCGAGAGGCGCTTCCTTTTCCATTGTATTTTCTCTCATATAATCAAACAGATTCATCTTTATCTCTCTTTCAGTCAATCATCAGTTCATCGGCTGTAACAAAGGTATATCCTTCTCTCTGGAGGATATCGATCAGCTCCAGAGCCGCTGACACAGATGTATCAAATATATCATGCATCAATATAATATCCCCATCCTCAGCTTCTTTCAAGACCTTCTTTACGATACGCTTCTGGTTTCTGAGCTTCCAGTCCAGGGAATCCACAGACCAGAGGACTGTCGTCATGCCGGACTGACACTCCAGCTCCTCGTTCCAGTCTCCGTAGGGCGGACGCATATATTGAGGTCGGGAGCCCGTAATGTCCTCGATCATCCCGCTGGTGCGGTCTACCGCCTCACAGACAGCCGCAGGACCCGCTTTTGTAAGGCGCACATGATTATAGCTGTGATTTCCGATCAGGTGGCCTTCTTCCTGCATCCGTTTTACCAGAGCCTCGTTTCCCGGTATACAGCTTCCCATGAGAAAAAAGGTAGCAGGTACTCCCCGTTCCTTTAAACCATCTAAAAGAACCGGCGTATGGACGGGATGGGGGCCGTCATCAAAAGTAAGAGCGAGATATTTTTCCGGCTCAAACGTACCCTCAGGTGCTGATGCCTCCCTGACCGTAACCGGAGCAGCCAAAAGGCAGATCAGATATGCCAGAAGGATAAAATCGGCGGACAGAACAGCCGACAACAGATGGACCCTGTGTTTCCACTTCACATTCAGGCCTCCGGGCAGATTGGTAGATTGATTTATTTATATGAGGGGGAATGTAGAAATAGACGGATCGCTTCAAATAATTTGAGGCCCTGTTTTTTCATAAAAATGGAGCTGCTGCTCCAGTAGATTATTTATCTGCTTTTGCAACAGCCCCGTTCCATATAACACCAAGCAGCTGACACTGCCCGGACAAGATTAACGCTTGCTGAACTGAGAACACTTGGCTTCTCATTACTCCTCAGAACACCTCGAAACTACATGTGTTCAATATAAAATTCATCCTGACAACTTCTCCCTTCATTTTTTAATAGTAATTTATGCTCGTCATAGGAACGCATTCCATTCACCCGAAGTATTTCTCCTATATTCTGTCTGCTACTTGGAATAATTCTACTCTGTACCCAACGCATACTCCAGTCTGAATTCATGGTCCGGATACCTTTTTTTAAAAATAGCGACATCATAAACGGAGTTTCCTTAGGAGTAACATTTTCTGGAATATCTATTGTGTATTTCTTTGTTCTTTCATCATAATTTAATATTCCGACGATTTTATTTCTATTATTTCTCTTGATTGCGTACCTGTTCAAAAAAACACCACCTTTTCCAAATCATTTCCCAGATTTTATTCCTATGAACCTCTGATAAAACATGATCTATACCATTGAAAATATAATCCTTATCTTCTATTTTCAGTTTCCAAATCTGTAAATCGTATTCTTTTGGTATCAATGACAGATTATACTCTAGAGATTTTGAGCCGATATAATTATTAACTGGAAAATCTCTCATCACGTCTATTTCTTTCAGAAGTTTTTCATCACCATATGTTGAAAACAATAACGATACTCCCTGATCAAACAAAGGTGCCATTCTCACACTGTCTTCTTCATCATTTCTTAACACTTCCAGATTGCTTCCGTGCCGATCTCTATTAGCAATCAAATAATCAATACAGAACATCTGGTACATATATAATCCCCAACCGTTTCTTATTGCAAACTCTAACGGAGATTCATTACCTTCTTTTTGCAAATCATAATACAAATCATACGCCAGCTTTTCTTCATTGTCCTTACGAAAATTTTCTGAAACAGAAACCCATGTTTCTTGTTCTTTACCATCAATAACAATCCTTGCATGTATCAGTTTATACTTTACATGCGGAATTCTCAAAACATCCATCACCCGGCTTACAATCAATTCATTGACACACTCATGACCAAATACCCCACGATAACTATCATAATTCGATAATTTATAATATAATCTTTTCCCATTCACTTCTTCATACGCCTTCAAAAAGCACCCTGGAGTTCCCGGTGACATTTTTTTTGCCGCCCAGTCCAGATGTTTCATATCCTGTAATTCACAAATAATATCCTGCACTATGTCACCTCATCTCAAAGATTTTATTGTTCATCTGGCTCAAATTGATCTGGATAACTGTCACTTCCCCCATATCCGCACACCCCCATCCTGGGAGAATTACAAACAGGCAGCAAAAATTCCGGTTTATAATATTCTCCCTCTTCATCACTTTCCGCCTTTAAACACTCATCACACCAAAAAGGCTCTCCTTCATAATATCCTTCTGGATTAACCCATTTCGCCTCATTTTGTTCGCAGTTACTGCAAAGAATTTTAGGAGGATTATTTCTTGATAAAATTACAATTTCATTATTCTTTTTTTCTCCATCGCGGCAGCTATGTATACTTAATACCAATTCTGTGGTTGAACCAAAATCATATTCATATAAAAAGTTATCGCCGACATCCACAACGTCTTTTAATCGATAATTCATATTTCTGGAAGGTTTTCCCCAAAAAGAATCCGTATCCGGATTGCTTTCATACTGTTCTCCATGAATCGTGAATGCGCTCAGATGTTCGCAGCATTCTACCCATATGTCGCGAATAAACCAATCCAACTCTTTTAGCGTAGTATTCTCACTTGCTTCTACGATTAACCAATAATCTTTTTGATATTTTCCAGTAATAACAACCTGAAAATATTGACATATTCTTTTCCTTTTTTCTTCAGTAAGCTTTACGCTTCTCTTTTTGCACGCCTGCAAATGGCGCAGCATACCGCTTTTTGTATACTCTTTTCCACAATACTTACAAAGTCCTTTTGTTTGAACCGCCATTCTTCTATCTCCAATCCATCTGCTTTTTCGTGTATATTAGCATCTAATACACATCCACCATTTTTCCTATAAGAAAGTATAACATTATCTTATTAAAAAATACATAGAAAAAGGGGCTGTCTGTTGCAAAAGCAGATAAATAATCTACTGGAGCAGCAGCTCCATTTTTATGTCCTAAAAACAGAAAACGGACTCCGAAGAGTCCGCAATCCATAGTATAATAAGATCGGTCGAGTAAATTTTTTGCATATGCCCCTTCTACACTCCCGGCTTCTCCCCCGCCGCTACCTGCCCCTGGGAGGGAGCAGAGCTGACACCGGGGCCGCCGTTGATTCCTGTAACAGGAGCTGAGGGCTCTGGAACGTTTTGGGAGGAAGAGCTGTTTCCGCTTCCGTTTGACGGGATAATAATGGGGTTAGAGGATGTGCCGGAGCTGCCGGAAGCCGTTCCTGCACTGTCGGACGCGCTCTCCTGGTTTGTGGAACCGCTTTCCTCCTGCCCCTGAGGAATCAGATGGCCGTCTGCTGCTGCCTCATAAACAGCGCCGCCGATCTCCAGCGTCTGTCCTGCAGCCATGCGTCCTGTGGAGGGATCCATATAATAATGGAGACCGTTTACCTCGATCATGCCCGTGGTCATCGCTCCGCTTCCGTCAAAATAATACCAGGCTCCATCCATCTCACGCCAGCCGGTCGCCATCACGCCGGAGCCCTTCAGATAATACCGCTTTCCGCCTTCACTCAGCCAGCCGGTCTGCATCACGCCGTTTGTATCTGAGCAATACCAGGAGCCATTATCCTGGATCCAGCCCTTTGCCAGGGCACCTGATGCATCCAGATAGTACCATTTGCCGTTTTGGTTTGTCCATCCAACCGCCATTTTTCCGGAAGACTCCATATAATACCGCTTTCCGTCTGCATCCAGCCAGCCGGTCTGCATGATACCGTTGGAGTCTGTATAATACCAGGCTCCATTGTCCTCTATCCAGCCTTTTTTAACAGCTCCTGAGCCTCCCAGATAGTACCATTTTCCCTGATCCTGACGCCAGCCAGTCTGCATCTTTCCCGTGGTCTCGTCCAGATAATAACGGCTGCCGGATACCGTGATCCAGCCCGTGGATGCAAGGCCCTCGCTGTCCATATAATACCAGTCTGAGCCATCCTGAGCCCAGGCGTTTTTCTGTTTGGTATAGTTGCTGTAATAATACCGTTTCCCGTTAATGGTACGCCAGGTATTGGCCGGAATCTGGCCGGAGAAATCCTTAAACTGGAAATCAATATCCACATTTCCATTGATTCCCTTTACAGAACCGGTGCTGGTCGCCTGCCACATAACAGGGTTCTGGTAGCTGGGACGGGCAGAATAACGGGCTACCCATACGGGATAATCCATCAGGCTCATATCCAGCTTATTTTTCAGCCAGTTTTCATTTGCATAGATAATCGGATAATATCCGGAATCGGATATCTTTTTGCAGAACGCATTTGCGATCGCTGCCAGCTCCTCTTTTGAAAGGTTTCCCTGAGTAGAATCCTCCATATCGAAAGCTACAGGATAAGAAACAGGATAATCATGGATCAGATCCAGCACAAAATCGGCCTCTGCCTCTGCCATTTCCACCGTTACCGCCAATGAGTAAATATACACGCCCACCTTCACGCCGGCGGCGCTGGCCTGCTGGATATTCCGGTGAAAATAGGGATCTACCGCTCCCTTGGAACGGGTTCCCAGCATCACGAAGGACACGTCATCTGCTGCGACCTGGCTCCAGTTGATCTCCCCCTGCCATCTGGATACGTCAATTCCTCTGGCAAGCACATTTTGAATGGCACTTCCGTCCGGCATCTGATAGACGCCGTTTACCTTTTTCCATGCATTTGGATTGGTCTGGTCTGCTCCTTTTGCATTCTCAGAAGTGCTGGAGGCAGAAGGCACATTGCCGGTTCCTCCGGATCCTCCTGTTACTCCCGGGCCTCCTGCAGCAGACGCTCCAACAGACGCCGGCGTTTCTCCCGGCCCTGCAGCGTAGGCCGTATACGCAGACCCAAGGGTTCCTGCGCCCAGAATTCCAGCCAGGACAAGTGCCTGGCAGCGCTTTCTCATCTCCTGTCTCTTTTTCATTTTCCTCTCCTTATATCGTACTGATAGCAAAAACGGAGGATGCTGTCAGCCAATCCCGCCGCAGCATCCCCCTTTATCAACTTGTCCTTGTCACATGTTTCCATATCGGATTTCTCTTATCAGCCTGGTCCATCTGTGCGTCCGGCTTCCAGAGAGCCGCTGCTGGAAGGACCACTGGAGCTGGTGGTTCCGGAGCTGCTGGAACCTGGACCAGATGAGCTGGAACTGCCAGAAGTTTTTGATACGCCGGGGCCGCCGTTTTCACCGGTTACGCCGCCTCCGGAAGACTGGTTTCCTGCAGCCGGCGTCTGTGCAGATACGCCGTTTGCATTCTGGCATACGCCGGATGCGTCAAAATTGTAGGAGGTACCGTTGATATTTAAGGTAGTTCCTGCTGTCATCACGCCGCCGTCTGCCGGATTTAAGTAATAATACTTGCTGTCGACCAGGATCCAGCCTGTCATCAGGTGACCGTTGCTGTTGAAGTAGTACCACTTGCCGTCGATCTGCTTCCAGCCTACAGACATCTTTCCGTTTGTCATATCCATATAATACTTGCTGCCCTCGCTATCGCTGAGCCAGCCGATGAGCATACGTCCATCTGTATTCAGATAGAAGTAATCCTGGTCTACCTTTGCCCAGCCGGTCATCATCTTTCCGTCTGTGCCGAACAGATACCAGTTGTCCTGAATCTGAGCCCATGCGTTCACAACACACTTGCCGTTTTCCTGGAAATAATACCAGGCTCCGTCCATCTCACGCCAGCCGGTTCCCATGCTGCCGTCGCCGCGCATAAAATAGTAATCATCGCCAATACGCAGCCAGCCCGTAACCATGGTGCCGTCCTCCAGCATATAGTACCATTTGCCGTATTCCGGATTGATCCAGCCCTTTGCCATCAGGCCGCCCGGACGGAAGAAATACCATTTTCCATCAATCTGCTTAAAACCAGTGGTCATATAGCCGGTAGAAAGATCCATATAGTAATAACCCTCGCTGGTCTGAAGCCAGCCTGTGTGGGTCTTTCCCTGGTTAATATAGGTCCAGTGATCGTTTGTCTTGGTCCAGCCGTCTGCCGCATAGGATGTAACCGCCATTCCCAGGGCCATGGCGCTGATCACGCCGGCTGCGGTCAAAGCCACCAGACATTTCTTACGTTTCATGCCTTTTCCTCCTCATTCTTCTGTATATAAGCCCCTTTGTCTGTTTCGGGTTTTCATCCTTTTAATTATAGCACAGATTATCTGTAAGGAAGGTAACAATTTTATTACAATTTCCGTAAATTTTCATACCTGCTACAGAGCCTTTAATTTTTTATAATAGCCCTTTGCATACCGGTACATGATGATGGTATATTCTCCAAATTCCTCTCCTAAAGCTGCCTTGTATACAGCCCACAAACACCAGAGGAAACCGCCCAGGGCCGCATTTGCAAATACGGAATAATATTCTTCTTCCGAAGGCTTTCTCTCTAAATAAATCTCCAGAAGCTTTTCTGTCTGTTCTGCGTCATAGTACGAATAGATCGCCGACATGGAAATGTCCATAATGGGATCGCACATTCCCGCATATTCCCAATCCAGCAGTTTTGCACTGCCGTCTTCAAACATCAGGAAGTTATCCACATTTGCGTCAATATGGCAGAGACATTGTGGACGATCCATCTGATCCAAACGATCCATCAGCTCATTCATCCAGCCTCTGACCTTCTCATAATCTTCAAAAGGGATTCCTCCATGCTGCAGGCAGAGCCTTTCATAAAAATCTATCCGTTCCCGAATATCAAAGGAATGATCGACTGTAAGACCAGACTGGTGAAGCTTTCTTACAATACCCATACAGATTTCCATATCTTTCCAGTTATCTGCCGCTGCATTCCGGGCGTTTTCATAGTACCGTGCAATCTTATAGCCGGTATCCGGGTTCATGTACAGCACTTCTTCCGTAATCCCCAGAGAGGCTACGGTATCATAAACCTCTTTTTCCTCCCTGCGGTTGATTAAAAGCTCTGTCCCCGGCCCCGGAATCCTGCAGATGCAGTGAGCGCCATCCACCCGGAACAAGAAGGATTTATTTGTCATTCCGGCTTTCAGGCAGCGGATATCTGTAATATGGGACTCAGGCACCTTAAATACCCTGGATACCAGATCCATTGCCGCATTATCCGAATGGTTCTGATAGCGTTCATCAAACAGGCGCAGCTCCTCCAGATTTTCAAATTCATACACCTGGTTTTCAGGCTGACGGTTTACATCCATCTCGATCTGATCCCACTGAGACGCCTTCCAGCCGGAAGCCTCTTCTGCGCGGGCAAGAAGCGTTCCCCCTTCTGCCTCCAGACGGCGCTTTGCCTCTCCCTTGAGCATATCTACAAAGGGCTGCTCCCAGTAAAACTGTTCCGTTCCCGGAGCTTCATAGTAGGCTTCTAATACCGGAAGGAACCGGGCTGAAAATTCTCTGGACAGATAGACCGGGCCGTACATCACCCACTGATCCCTTCCGCCTACATTTACATCTGTAATCCTTCCCTTTTTAGTAAAGGTAAAGCACCACTCCTTGGTATCCCCCTTCTGGAAGGAAGCGCTGTACCAGGCTCCGCACTCATAGGCGTGGTACATATTGTCCCGCAGCCAGTTATCAGAGGATAAAATGTACATATTGCGGCCCTTTAACAGATGTCTGGCTCTGTAAACCGTAGCCAGGGTATTTTTGCAGGAATACTCCGGATTGTAGAGAAGCTTTACATCATATTTGTCGATCAAATATTCAAATTTCTCTTTCAGATACCCGACTGCAATGGTAATATCATATACTCCGGCCTCATGGAGCTGGCGGATCTGGCGTTCGATCATACGCTCTCCAAATACCTCTAAAAGCCCCTTGGGCGTTTCAAAGGTAAGAGGGACAAAACGGGAGCCAAAGCCTGCGGCAATGATCAGAGCTCCGTCTACCTTATAGGGCGCTAAAACAGCCTGTCCCGTTTCTGTAAGAGCAAGCCGTTTTCCTCTCTGATCCTCATCTTCTCTGATATAGCCTTTTTCTGCACATTCTTTTATCAGCCCGTTAATGGTCCCTAAAGATAGCTCCATTCTCTTTGCCAGCTCCCGCTGAGTAATATATGGCTCCTCCAAAATGTTTCTGCATATCAACCCCAATCTGTCCATATGATCCTCCATTCTTCATCCTGTATATGCACTGTCAGCGGACAGAGGAATCTTTGCTCCCCTGTCCACTGACATTTTTGTTCATTTCTATTATATTTTTATTTTATATGAACATTATAGCACGGACGCAGGGAAATGCAAGGGCTAATCCTCTGTATTTCCCAAAACAATGGTATTTACTGCCTCGATGAGATCCACTGCCTGAGATCTGGGAATCAGAGAGACGGTCTTTCCATCAGCCTCTGCCAGACAGCTGCTGCCGTCATAGCGGTAAAGGACGATCGTTACCTGGGGAGAAACCTCATTATCCAGATGGAGGGTCAGGCGGATTTCCTCCTTTTGTCCCGGTTCCTCTTCTGTAAAGCAATCTGCTTTTAAGCCTTTCAGAGCAGAGAACAATTCATCTGTCTCTATTTCCTCCTCCTGATACGTCCAGGTGCGGTCATCCTTTTTGCCTTTGGAAGTAAGGCTGTAGTCAGCTCCCTCTAAGGAAATGTCAATTCCTGTGATCTCCTCTGTATCGCCCCAGAATACTTCTTTATGGCGCAGGTCATCATATTTCATGGCCATCAGGCCTTTATAGTCCTCCGCAGTCAGCTTATAGGCGATCTGGGAATTATTTACTCTTGCGTATGCGGTAATTTCTTCCTCTTCCCCGCTGTTTTCCTCAGAGTTCTCCTTCTTCTCTGCCTTTTCTTTTTCCTTCGGATCACGGCTTACGCTTACGGTAAGCGTACCGGATACGTTCTCTTTGTCCTCATTTTCAAAGGTATAATCGGCCTCTAAGGACAGCTCCGGCGCATCCAGTCCATAGGTGCTCCACTCTTCCTCTGAAACATAGTAGGAAGCGTAGTCAGACAGATCCAAATTCTGGAGGGTTCTGATATATTCATCCACCTGCACCGGATCTAAGGGAAGCAGGTTTTCCCCATCCTTCTTAAAATAAACATCCTCGCTGCTGTAGGAAGCCCCGCTGTCCTCTATGCGGACTGCTTTATAGGTCTCCGGTCCTGTAAACCGCAGGCTGCTTACTGTCTCAAGCTCAGGGATCTCATCCTGCTTCAGCATATCCTTTAACACCGCGTCAAAATAATTCAGAGGATCGTCTTTTACCAGATAAGCTTTTCCGTCTCCGATGGACACATAGCGCTGGGAATCCATATTGCTGAAATTGCCCAGCTTTATTTCAAGCTCCTGTTCTCCATTTTCCACATGGATGGTGCAGACAGGATCATCCAGACCGTACTGACTGTAATCCTCTACCTCTTCGATCACAAAGGCTGCTGCAAATTCCTCAAAGGGCTCTAAGAGTTCTTTTATCTTTTCTTCGCTCACAGGAAATTTTTCATCCTCGTCATAGGTCCAGACTCCGTCCTCTCCCTTATGGAACGAAAGGCTTTCCGACTCATTTTCCCACGAAAGGGCCGTGACACCCCCATAGGGAATCTGAAGGATGGTTTCACCGCTGTCTTTGATCTTTTCCTTATGCTCCTCCCTCTGGATCACCGCGATGGCCGCCACGGACAGCACCGCCAGAACTCCCAGAAGGATATATAACCGTTTAGCCCGCTTCATTCTGCATTCTCCTCCTTCTCATTACCACACAAATGCCAATTCCCAGGTATGCAAGCGGGAAAACACCGATCATTACCGCCTGAAGCATGGCAGAAGCAGATTCGCTGATGGTAAGATAATTATAGTTTAGGGATTTGCTCCGGATCGCCATGGCCTCGCTCTCTCCGATCATGGAAGAAAGACCATTCATTCCCAGATCCCCGTTTGCACCAGAGGAAAGGGCATTATACATATCCTCTAAAAAGTCTGAGGAGCCAAACCACAGGATCCGTCCTTCATTTTCACAGGAAATAGACACGGCTGCCGCAAATGGGCCATCAACGTCTCCTTCCTCCCGTTCATAGGTGGAAAGCTCATAGCCTGCCATCTTGCTGAAGGCCTGGTCTGTAGTTGACAGAAGGGTTGTCACCCGGCCTGCGGCTTTCGTTTCATCTACCTTTAATCCCTGGACAATGGGAAGAATGGGATAATAGTGCTCTTCAATGAGAGCATCTGTAATATCGCTGCTCTCCATCTGAGGAAGAAGGGCGTAAGGCGTCTGAAGAGCATAGCGCTCTCTGTCTCCCTCTACTACGATCCCGTCCTGGGCGGTAACGCCGTATTCCTCTAAAAGGCCGTGAAGGTTGTCAAGATTTCCTTCCTTTACAGGCCCTGCCGCCGCAAAAAGCTTTCCTCCCTTTTTGGTGTAATCTGCAAGCATGGTCTGTTCTTCTCTAGAAATGTCGCTGGAGGGCGCATAGATCATAATTCCGGCTGCATCCTCAGGAATGGAATCTACATTCAGAAGAGACAGCTGCTCTAACTGGATATTTTCCTTTTCAATCTGCTCCTTGAAGGAGGCGGGAAGCTCTCTTTCCCCGTGTCCCTCTAAAAGATATATCTTAGGCTGCTCTTCATTTACCACATAGTCAATGGCAGAAGTGATGGCTCCCTCTCCGTCAAAGGAGGTATTGTAGGAATAGGAGTAGATATCTGCCTCCTGAACGTAAATATCATCATAACCGATAAAACGGCTGCGTTCGCCGCATTCTACAACCAGGCTGTTGTTGGCGGCCTCTTCATCTGTGTACTGCTCTGCAAAGGTGGGATATACATCCGGATTTTTCTTTACGATCTGGATATGGTCTGAAAGGCTGTCGTATTTATTTAACAGGTTTTCAATGACCGCATCCTCTTTGTCTGCCTGCACGATCCAGTAAATGGTTACATCCTCATCCAGCCCGTTTACCACCGCCTTTGTATTGCTGGTAATGGAATAGAGCTTTGCCGCGCTGATATCGTATTTTGTCAGATTCTCCGGAAGGGCGTTTACCAGTATATTGACTACAATAAGGATTGTAAGAACCACTGCGGAAAGAATCAGGGAATAGGCTCCGCCGCAAAAGGCATTACGGTTCTGTTTCATCAGTTATACCTCCTTTTTTCCAGTGACTGCACCGATAAAAACAGGAAAAATGCGGCAAAGGTCACAAAATATACGATCGCAGTGAGATCAAACACCCCGTTTACAAACACATAAAAACGTTCAAACAGGGAAAGCGTTTTCATAACTGAGGGCAGAAGTCCAGAAAAAGCTTCCGGGTCTGCCAGATATAAAATAAGCACTGCGCCGCCGGCCAGGAAATAAAATCCATAAGCCAGATGTTCATTTTTTGTTAAATGGCGTATTACCACTCCCAGGACGATCACCAAGGCAAAGGCTGCGATCAGGGCGCCTGCCGGAGTAGAAGATACATACTCGGACAGACTGGCGCTGTAGTAGTTGAGTAGGATCACCGCAATGCCGATTCCTGCCGCAAAGCCCTGATTGTCTGTCAGGGAGGAAATGAATACTCCCAGAGCGATCAAGGCTGCGCCCAAAACAAAAAAGGCAAAGATAGAGCCGTAGGAGGTCAAAAGGTATACATCTCCATAGCGGGCAAATATCAGCGGATATACGGAAACAACCGCCAAGGGGATCAGATATACAACAAGAAGCGCCAGATATTTTCCCAGTACAACCTCTGTGGTGGTAATGGGAAGGGAGTATAACAGCTGGTCTGTTCTCTGCTTCTTCTCCTCTGCAATGACGCGCATGGTTAAAATAGGTACAATTACTACAAATACCAGGCTGCCGAAGCTTAATACAAACTCAAAATTGCTTACTGCTGCCTGAAGATTATATAAGGTGGCTCCCAGACCGATAAAGGCCAGCAAAAATGCGCCGAATACATAGGCGGTCAGGGTATGGAAATAATTGCGGAGCTCATGCTTTAATACGGCGGTCATGCCATTTCCTCCTCTCCTGCTTCGGATTCCTCGGTTTTAATATCTTCTGTTTGGGCGCTCTCTGTCAGCTCAATAAATATTTCCTCCAGATCCGCCTTTTTCACATTCATTTCAAGAAGGGGTTTGCCGGCGGCTGAAAAACGCTTAAACAGGGCTTTTGACACCTCATAGATATCCTCGCAGTCCGAATGGAGGGTAACTGCGGTCCGTCCCATCTCCTTTTCTTCTATGGTCTGTTCTGTAATGTGTTCCATACCGGAGAGAAGTTCTTCTGTTTCCCTGGCGTCCGCCTCTGCTACCAGAGTAATCTCTCCCGGTGAAAGGAGGCGTTTTTCAAGGTTTTCCGGCTCGTCAAAGGCGATGAGCTTTCCTCTGGCAATAATAAGGATTTTCTCACAGATAGTCTGAACCTCGGAAAGAATGTGGGAGCTGAAAATGACCGTATGCTCTCTTCCCAGATCTTTGATCAAATCGCGGATTTCTATGATCTGTAAGGGATCCAGTCCTACTGTCGGCTCATCCAGTATGACCACTTTCGGATCCCCCAGAAGGGCCTGAGCGATCCCGACTCTCTGTTTATATCCTTTAGACAGGGCGCTGATCCTGCGGTTTCGCACATGGTCTAGACCTGTCCTCCCGATCACACTGTCAATCTGGCTGTGCAGCTCTTTTCCCTTAAGCCCCTTTGCTTCTCCTACAAAGCGCAGATACTCTGCCGGTGTCTCGTTCATATAAAGGGGCGGCTGCTCCGGAAGATAGCCGATCCGTTTCTTTGCCTGGGCCGGTTCTTCAAAAATGTCGAAGCCGTCAATCTTTACGCTTCCCTTTGTGGCTGACAGACATCCTGTCATGATGTTCATGGTGGTGGATTTTCCTGCGCCGTTTGGACCCAAAAAGCCGTATACATGGCCGCCTTCTATCTCAAAGGACAGATCATCTACCGCTGTCACATCCCCATAGCATTTTGTTAAATGCTCTACCTGTATCATGGTTGACCTCCTGATTGGATTTTTGTTTTTCTGGCATTATAACAATTTATGCTGAAATGGGGCTGAAAATTTATGGAATACGCCGCCTCCCGTCTGCTCCCTGAGGATTTTCCATGTGGACTGGGTTTCTTTTGCCTCTTCATAAATGGTTTGTTTTTCCTTTACCGGGGTGATGTCCTTTATAAAAAGAAGGATCAAAATGGTGGACGACAGGGTCGTGAGCCCGTCAATGGCGTAAGCAAGGCCCAGATGGTTCTCAAACAGGATTCCTCCTATGGTTGGGGACAGAATAATCCCCAGATTGAGTCCCAGATACATAAGGCTGTAGGCCTTTTCCCTGTTTTCGGCGGTGCTCAGATCTGCTACCAGCGCGTCATAGGACGGATTTTCCATTGTCTGAAAGATTCCTGCTGAAAAAAACAGCAGGATCTGTGCCATGGATACAGGAAGAACCGCTGCTGTCAGGTAACAGATGACCGTTACCAAATCGCAGATAATGATGAGCTTTTTCTTATTGCAGCAGTCTGCCAGCTTTCCTCCCAGCAGGTTTGCAGGAAACTGTACCACTCCCATAGCTATGGTGATCTTGGCGATCTCCTGTGCATTCATTCCCAGTTTATTGCTCAAAATCAGCGTCAGCATGGGCCATATCATAGCTCCCATATTTGTTGCTGCCTTTCCCCAGAAAAGAATATATAATTCTCTTCTCATACCTCTGTACTGGCCGAACATTTTCTCAAATATTGTTTTCATTTCTAATTATCCTCTTAAAATATATGCTGCTATATGCTTTTCCACCTGTGTCAGACCGCACTTTCCTGTGAAATAAAAAAACAGAGACCCTCTGCTGCCAAAGGATCTCTGCATAGTATCTTCTCTTTTAGATAGGGCCGGGCCCAGCAGCCAGCCGCCCATTGAAAGATGGGCGACCGGCGTGTGCGGTATAATATACGGCATAAAAAGAGAGAACCTGATATCCGATCCATTTTGGTAGCATGAAATAACAGGACGCTTTCATGGTACTGCGCCTGCATTCACAAATCTTCATGCGTCAAAATAAATGGATCAAATTAACATCTGGCCTCTCCTTTAAAAATCTGAAGTATGGCTTCAGTATAGCACTGGAAATATATGGATGCAAGAGGGAATCATCCGACTTTATAGCCGGAAACCGTAGCCCTGCACACCAGGCCCCAGAACACAGGGCAGCTCCACCCAAAATCGATTGATCCCATCCCTGCTTTCAGCGTGTATTTTTCCGTGATGAAGCTGTACGGTCTTTTCCGCAATGGAAAGGCCCAGGCCGTAGCTTCCGGAGGTATTGCGGGCGGGATCGGCGCGGTAAAAGCGTTTGAAGATCTGGCTTAAGTCTTCGGGATCAATCGAAGGACCCTGATTTTCTACAGTGAGTATGCAGTGGCTTTTTCCCTGTTTTTTAAGCTTTACCCAGGTGGTTCCGCCCTGGCTCGAATATTTGCAGGCATTGTCTAAAAGAATATCCAGAAGCTGGCTCAGCCTGTCCTTTAAGCCCCAGATCAGAATACCTTCTTCTATTTCTGCATAAAGCGTTAATCCCTGTTCAAAATAAAGGGGTTCAAAAAGAAGAAGCGAATCCTCTGCTGTCCGGCTTAAATCCACCTGTTCAAAAGCTGCTTCTGTCTGTCCGCTGTCAGCACGGGCCAGATCCAGCATCTGTTCGATCAGCCCCCTCATCTGCCGTGACATGGCAAGGATGGCTTCGGAAAAACGTCTCTGCTCTTCTTCCCCACAGCCGGAGGACTGCAGAAGCTCCGCATTGGTCATAATTACAGTCAAAGGCGTTTTTAACTCGTGGGAGGCATCGGCCACAAACTGGCGCTGCTGTTTCCAGGCCTTTTCCACCGGCCGCACCGCCCAGCCGGAAAGCCAGATGCTGATGGCTAAAAATAGGATAAAACTCAGACCCGCGATCAGGGCGCAGGTTCTCACCAGCCCCTTTAGCGCCGCCGTTTCACTGGAAATATCCGCAAATACCAGGCTATACCTGTAGGGCGTATTGGTCTTATAGTACCGAAAGCCGTATTCCTTTATCACTCCTACCTTTTGATGGGAGGAACGTGCCCTTACAATGAGATCCATGAGAAATTCCTGATCAGACAGATCAAAATAGCCGCCGCTGCTGGCGATCAGTTCTCCCCCGGTTCCCAGATGCAGGATAAAAAAAGGAAGACGGATCTGCTCGCTCTGTTCTCCGGGCATCTCAATCTGAAAGGGTCGGTTTGCAATCTTTTCCATCATGCGGATGCTCTTTTCTTCCAGATCTGCTCTTGTAAAATGGTACACCAGGCCGAATACCACACTCATCATCAGAACCACTATCGTCATGTTGATAACTACAAACTTCACTCTCAGCCTATAAATCATGTTCTGCCACCTCCAGATGATATCCCATTCGCCGGATGGACTCAATACGTACATCTGACCCAATGCTTAACAGCTTTTTCCTCAAAAAACCAATATAAACCTCTACATGGTTTTCCACTGCATCTGAATCATAGCCCCACACCTTTTCCAGGATCATTTCCTTAGAAAGATTTCCTACCCCGGACTGAAATAAAAGGCGCATAATATCAAACTCTTTCGCAGAAAGCCGGATCTGTCTGTCCCCGCAGCTTAAAACAGCCGTCGAAAGATCCAAACAGGTCTTTCCCATCCCTACCTCATCCACCTGTCCTCCCTGGCGGCGAAGCAGGGCGCGGACGCAGGCAGTAAGCTCTCTGGCGTCAAAGGGCTTTGTCAGATAATAATCTGCCCCGGCATCCAGCCCTGCGATCCGATCCTCCAGAGCAGAACGGGCCGTAAGCATTAGAATGGGCGTTCCCAGACGGCTGGCCCGAAGCTCCCTTGCCACCTCATAGCCACTTTTTCCCGGCATCATCACATCCAGTATGATCAGATCATAAATCCCGGTGCCTGCATATGTAAAACCGGTTTCTCCGTCATATACAGCCTCGGCCTCAAAACCCTGGATCTCTAAAAGATCTTTTATAGAACCGGCCAGCAGCCGCTCATCCTCTATGATCAGAATTTTCATATACATCCCCTTACTTACTGATAATATCCCTATTATACAGCAAAGCGGCCAAAGAAAACAGCCTGCAGCTATCCCCTTCCGGGCAGCCGCAGGCTCTGTCTTCTAAAATGACCAGTTAAACAATTGTCGTATTACACTTCAAAAATCAGATCGCCGTAGCTTGGCATGGGCCACAGATCCTTGTCCACCAGCATCTCCAGACGGTCTACAGGAGTCCTTAAGGCCTCCATGGCAGGAACGACCTCACTGTGGTATGCCAGTGCCTGATCCTTTCCGCTTTCCATGGCTGCGCAGCGGGCCGTTGCATCTTCCAAGGCAGACAGGGCTGTTTTTGTCTCAGCCAGAAGGTCTGAGGATTCCAGCAAAAGCTCTGTCTGTGTGCTCACGTCTGCCTCCGGGCAGGCATTTCTAACCGCGGAAATGGAACCTGCCAGCTGGGTGGTGTAGCGGATCACTGCAGGAATGATCTGCTTTCCTGCCATATCGATCATGGTCTTTGCCTCAATGTTAATGCTCTTTGCATAGCTTTCGTATTCTACCTCGGCTCTGGACTCCAGCTCGGCTCTAGTGAATACGCCGAACTCCTCAAACAGCTTTACCGCCTTGTCTGTCACAAGAGCCGGGATCGCGTCTACCATAGAGCGAAGGTTGGGAAGCCCTCTCTGTTCGGCTTCCTTTACCCACTCCTCAGAATAGCCGTTTCCATTGAAGATAACTCTTCTGTGAGCTGCCAGAAGCTCCTTAATGAGGTCATGGACTGCCATATCAAAGTCCTCGGCCTGCTCCAGCTGATCAGCCGCTTCCTTAAAGGCTTCTGCCACAATGGTATTTAACACCGTATTGGCAGATGCTACGGAATCAGAGGAACCTACCATACGGAACTCAAATTTATTGCCTGTAAAAGCAAAGGGTGAGGTGCGGTTCCGGTCGGTGGCATCCTTGTCCAGATCCGGCAAGATATTTACGCCGGTGCGCAGAGTTCCGCCCTTCTTGGAATGGGTCGCTTCTCCGGTGTCGCAGAGCTGGTCGATCACATCCTCCAGCTGCTCTCCAAGGAAAATGGAAATAATTGCCGGCGGAGCCTCGTCTGCTCCCAGTCTGTGATCATTTCCCACATCAGAGGCAGATTCACGGAGCAGATCTGCATGGCGGTCTACGGCCTTGATGATGCAGGCTAAAACCAGAAGGAACTGGATATTCTCATGGGGCGTATCGCCGGGGTTCATCAGGTTGGTGCCGTCGTCGGCAGTCAGGGACCAGTTGTTGTGCTTACCGGAGCCATTTACCCCATAGAAAGGCTTTTCGTGGAGAAGGCAGGCCATGCCGTGGCGTCCGGCTACCTTTTTTAATGTCTCCATCACCAGCTGATTGTGGTCTACGGCCTGGTTCACGCCCTCATAGATGGGAGCCAGCTCATGCTGGGCCGGGGCTGCCTCGTTGTGCTGGGTCTTGGCAGGCACTCCCAGCTTCCACAGTTCCTTATTTACATCGTTCATATAGGCGCCAATCCGCTCTCTGATGATGCCGAAATAGTGGTCGTCCATCTCCTGCCCCTTTGGCGGCATAGCGCCGAATAAGGTGCGGCCGGTATAAATTAAATCCTTTCTCTGCAGATACTTCTGGCGGTCAACCAGGAAATACTCCTGCTCCGGTCCCACGGAAGGATTGACCCGTTTTGCAGTGGTGTTTCCAAACAAGCGCAAGATCCGCAGGGACTGCTCATTGATGGCCTGCATGGAGCGCAGCAGAGGGGTCTTTTTATCCAGAGCCTCACCCTTATAGGAACAGAAGGAGGTAGGAATACAGAGGGTCACGCCGATAGCGTCCTCTTTTAAGAAAGCCGGAGAGGTACAGTCCCATACCGTATAGCCTCTGGCCTCAAAGGTTGCGCGCAGGCCGCCGGAGGGGAAGGAGGAAGCATCCGGTTCACCCTTTATGAGTTCTTTTCCAGAAAACTCCATGATCACACGGCCTTCAACGGGAGCGGAAACAAAGGAATCGTGCTTCTCAGCCGTAACGCCTGTAAGAGGCTGGAACCAGTGAGTAAAATGGGTTGCACCATGGTCAATCGCCCAGTCTTTCATAGCATGAGCTACCACATCTGCAATACTGGGATCCAGCTCTGCGCCATCCTCAATGGTCTTTTTAAGCTTCTTATATACGCTTTTAGGCAGACGGTCTCTCATCACGGCATCATTAAACACATCCTTGCCAAACATCTCTGTAACACTTATTACTTTGCTCATAGATTCTCCATCCTCTCTTTTCATGGTGTCCCCTTTCCCCAATGCACCCCAAAAGGCGGTTTTGTACAGCAAAAGGCGTTCTCTCCTTTTTCAAAAAGAGAACGCCCTCGTTCTTTTGTTATAAAATAAACCATTTCCCGTGAAAATGCAAGCGGTTTTTCCAAAAACAGAATCAGTTTATTCTAATAAGTTTTAATTCACAGAGCTTATGCATTTGCCTTTCCAACAGAACCAAACAGCTCCATCTTCTCTTTTACAGTTGCGCGGATTGCCTCTGCGCCGGGAGCTAACAGCTTTCTTGGGTCAAAGCCCTTGCCCTGCTGATCCTTTCCTGCCTCGATGTACTTTCTGGTAGCCTCTGCGAAGGAAAGCTGGCATTCTGTATTTACGTTGATCTTTGCAACGCCCAGGCTGATAGCCTTCTTGATCATATCCTCGGGAATACCTGTACCGCCGTGAAGAACTAACGGCATATCGCCGGTTGCTTCCTTAACCTTCTCCAGTACGTCGAAGTTTAAGCCCTGCCAGTTCTCCGGATACTTACCGTGGATATTTCCGATACCTGCTGCAAGGAAGTCAACACCCAGATCAGCGATAGCCTTGCACTCTGCAGGATCTGCACACTCGCCTGCGCCTACCACGCCGTCTTCCTCGCCGCCGATAGAGCCTACCTCAGCCTCTAAGGACAGGCCCATTGTATGAGCGATCTTAACCAGCTCTTTTGTCTTCTCCACATTCTCTTCGATCGGATAATGAGAGCCGTCAAACATAATAGAGGAGAATCCGGCCTTAATGCACTTATAGCAGCCCTCGTAGGAGCCGTGGTCTAAGTGAAGTGCCACCGGTACGGTAATATTTAATTCCTCAAGCATAGCAGAAACCATAGCTGCTACGGTCTTAAATCCGGTCATGTACTTGCCTGCGCCCTCGGATACACCCAGGATAACCGGGGACTGAAGCTCTTCTGCAGTCAGAAGAACTGCTTTTGCCCACTCCAGATTATTGATATTGAAGTGACCTACTGCATATTTGCCTGCTCTTGCTTTTTCAAGCATATCTTTTGCTGATACTAACATAATATTTCCTCCTTATACTTGGGCGCTCCCCCAGCTGCATGAACCCGGAACCCGGATAACAGCCCTGGAACGCAGTTCTACTTTGTTATGTTTTTAACAGTTTCGAATTCATTATAAACCATACCATCCAAAAATGGAAGAACTTTTATGAAATCCCAAGGATATTCTTAACGGTTTCCTCCATCTCATCCACAGCGCACTCTCTGTCATGGCGGATGGGCGCAGTACGTATCTCCTCTACCGCTTTTGGAAGCACAAGGCCGGCAGCTGCAGCCAGCTCATCGGCCACATCAAACTCATCCTTTCCCTCTGTGGCCGCTTTACCCTTTACAGCATCCATTACACTGCGTGAGAACTTAAAGGGACTGGCCGTGGACGCAATAACCGTCTTTGTCTGATCGCCTGTTTCATTTTTATACTGTCCGTATACGGCCGCTGCCACGCCTGTATGTGTGTCGATGAGATAGCCTGTATCCTGGAAAATGGTCCGTATCGCAGCTTCATTTTCCTCCTCTGTGGCAAAACCGCCCTTAAAATCAGCCATAAAGGCCCGCATCTCATCCGTAATGGTATAATGGCCATCCTCTGCCAGCTCCTTCATCAGAGCGGCGTTTGCTTTCGGATCCGAGCCTGTACTTAAATAGATCAGGCGCTCCAGATTGCTGGAGATCAAAATATCCATGGACGGAGAATTGGTAAGAATAAACTCCCTTCTGCGGTCATAAGTGCCTGTGGTGAAGAAATCGTACAGCACCTTATTATCATTGGAGGCACAGATCAGAGTACGGATGGGAAGCCCCATTTTCTTGGCAAAATAGGCTGCGAGAATGTTGCCGAAATTGCCTGTGGGAACCACCACATTGATCTCCTCCCCGGCAGCGATCTCCTCATTTGCCAGAAGCTTTGCATAGGCGTATACATAGTACACAACCTGAGGCACCAGACGGCCAATGTTAATGGAATTGGCGGAGGAAAACTGGAATCCCTTCTCTGCCAGCTCCTTTGCCAGCTCCTTGTTATTGAAAAGATTCTTTACTCCGGTCTGGGCGTCGTCAAAATTGCCGTGGATGGCGACAACTGCCGTGTTCTCCCCCTTCTGGGTGCGCATCTGGCGCTCCTGCACCGGACTTACGCCGCCTTTGGGATAAAATACGATGATACGGGTGCCGGGTACATCCGCAAAGCCTGCCATAGCTGCCTTTCCGGTATCGCCGGAAGTAGCCGTTAAGATCACGATTTCCTTATCTGCATGGTTCTTCTTTGCCGCAGTGGTCATCAGATGAGGCAGAATAGATAATGCCATATCCTTAAACGCAATGGTGCTCCCATGGTAAAGTTCCAGATAATAAGCGCCATCGGCCTTTGCTAACGGAGCGATCTCCTCTGTGTCAAATTTGCTGTCATAGGCTTTCGCAATACAGGACTTCAATTCCTCTTCCGTATAATCTGTGAGGAAAAGCTTCATCACCTCATATGCGGTCTCCTGATAGGTCATTCCGGCCAGCTTTTCAATAGAAACATCCAGCTTCGGAATTTCAGTGGGCATAAACAGGCCGCCGTCGGCAGCCAGACCCTGAAGGACGGCCTGGGATGCTGTGACCCCGGCCTGTCCGCCTCTGGTACTCTGGTAAGATAATGCCATAATCAATTTCCTTTCTTTATGCGATGTATACTTTGAGGGACTGCCAGTCTGAACGCACAGCCCCGGACCCTTATTTGCAGAAAGTTTAGCATATTTTAATGAGAGGTGCAACTGTTAAGGGTCAGGAACGGGAATTTTTCTTGAAATTACTGTTGCAAAAGGAGGTAACGGCCGCAGGAACCACTTGCAGGAACCTAAAATTTGCCTTATTATGATAGCCGAAACGAAAACCGGCTTTTTTCGGAAAAATGAGGTTGACATGAGATATGAACATACAGTGAAGGGACGTTTTCTGGAACGTCCCAATCGCTTTATCGCCTATGTGGATGTAAACGGCCAGCGTGTTATCTGCCATGTAAAAAATACAGGACGCTGCAGAGAACTGCTTACCTCCGGCTGTACCGTGGTGCTGGAATTTCACCCCCACGCCAGGGAAATGGGAAGGAAAACAGAATTTGACCTAATCGCGGTCTATAAGGGAAACCTTCTGATCAATATGGATTCCCAGGCGCCCAACCGGGCTGCCCTGGAATGGATGGAGAACCTCTCCCAAAAGGAGCCAAACGACAACGCGCTCCGGATGCTCCAGCCCTTTGATCCATCTGGGAGCATCTGGCTGCCCCGTAAGATCCGGCGGGAGGTAGTCCACAAAGATTCCCGGTTCGATCTGGCATTTATGCTGGAAAACCAGCAGACCGGAGCCTTAAAACCTGCCTTCATGGAGATAAAGGGCGTAACCCTGGAAGAAAATGGAATCGTCCGCTTTCCCGATGCTCCCACAGAGCGGGGTGTAAAGCACCTTCAGGGCCTGTCCGAAGCTGTTGCCGAAGGCTTTGAGGCCTTTGTGCTCTTTGTCATACAGATGGAAGGAGTAAGGGAATTTCGTCCCAATGATGAAACACACAAAGCCTTTGGAGACGCCCTGCGGGCAGGAGCCAGAGCCGGACTGCATATTCTGGCCTATGACTGTGAGGTAGAGGAAGCTTCCATGAAAATCCGCAGAGAGGTAAAAATCAGTCTCTCTTAAGTCCTGTTATCATATACTATGGTATCAGGGTCAAAAGGATGGATAAAACATGGTATTTCCCTTATGCGATCTGAAAGCCGGAGAAACAGCCCAGGTAGCCTGGATCATATCCGAGCCTGCCATGGAGCGCCGTCTGAGCCGCCTGGGCTTTCGCTTCGGAGAGCCGGTAACCTGTATTTTTAAAAGCAAAACGGCAGGCTTGTCGGCATATCGTCTTCATAAACGGGTCGTTGGGATCCGCCAGCGGACCACCCGTGAAATTCTGGTACGGAAAAACACTTAAAACACGAAAGGATTTACATATGAAGGATCTTACAAAAGGCACACCGGCCCGGATCATGATCAGCTTTGCTGTTCCCGTAGCCCTTGGAAATATGTTTCAGCTGTGCTACAGTCTGGCTGATACCCGCGTAGTAGGAAGCGCCCTGGGAGAAACTGCTCTGGCAGCTGTGGGGGCCACCGCCTCCATCAGCACTCTTTTTATCGGCTTTCTGTCCGGCCTTACAAACGGCTTTTCTCTGCTAATCGCCAGAGAATTCGGCGCAGGAAACAAAGAAGGAGTAAAACGCTTTGCCGCAGGCAGCCTGCTCCTTGGAGCTGTGACTGCCCTGTCCCTCACACTGGCCTGTCTCGCAGGCCTCCCATGGATCCTCGGACTTTTAAACGTGCCCCAGGAGCTTCTTATCCAATCAGACAGCTATATCCGCGTCATTCTGTCCGGACTGTTTGTCACCATGCTGTACAATGCCTGCGCCTCTGTCCTGCGGGCTGTAGGCGATACAACAGCCCCTCTGCTGTTTCTGATTTTTGCAGCTGTATTAAATGTGGTTTTAGATCTGGTTTTTATCATGTACTTTGGCTGGGGCATAGAAGGAGCCGCCTTTGCTACGGTTCTGTCCCAGGGGGTGGCGGCCTGCTTAAGCCTGATCTATATGTTCTGCAGATACCGGATCTTCCGCTTCTGCCCGGCTGATTTTAAAATATCCGGAGAACAGGTCAAAAAACTCTACGCCTCCGGCCTCTCTATGGCTGCCATGATGTCCCTTGTATTTTTCGGCACCCTGTCGCTCCAGTGCGCCATCAATACCTTTGGCCAGGATATCATCGTAGCCCATACAGCCGCCCGGAAAATTACAGAATTTTGTATGCTTCCCTTCAGCGTCATGGGCGTAACCATGGCAAATTACTGCGGGCAGAATACGGGAGCCGGCCGCATGGACCGCATCCGGACGGGAATCCGCCAGTCCCTTCTTCTGACCTGGATCTGGGCCGTTGGAATGATCCTTTTAAGCTGGACCATTTCTCCCAGACTGGCTTCTATGGTTACAGGCTCCCAAAACGAAACGGTTCTCAATACCGCAGCTCTGTATCTGAAGGTCAACACCCTGTTTTATTTTGCTCCGGCTGCTATTTCTATCTTGAGAAACAGCCTTCAGGGCATGGGCGATCATGTGACTCCCATATGCTCCAGCATGATCGAACTGGCTGGAAAAATCATTGCCGCCTTCCTTCTGGCGGATATTTTTAAGTACTGGGGAATCATCGTGGCAGAGCCCGTTGTATGGGTTTTAATGGTTATACCGCTGATCGTGAAAACGAGAGCGCTTCTGCAATGAACGGCCCCGCTCAAAACAGCGCTCACAGATGGAAAATGGATGATCCCAGGAAAGCTCTCTGCCGCAGATGGAACATTTCCGGGTATAGCTGCCGCATTCTGTGCGCAGGATACGGCTGATCTCCTCCTCTGTGCTCCGCCTTTCATGGAACAGGTTTTCTTCCTGGACAGGAAGTCCTGTCTTCCGTGAAAACTGAAAATAAAGATCCAGCATTTTATAATAGCTTTCCATATCGTAAAGATCCGTTCCCGGACTGTAGGGAAATTCTAGTTCATCCACTTCTCTGTATTCCCGGCAGTAATCCTTCCACAGATCCATCACCAGACGGTTATCAATGTCTACCGAGCAGGTAATAAGCTTATAGATGTCCTGTTTGGTAAATTCTTCCAGATGATCTCCGTGGATCCGCTCAAAGCTCATGTAGAGAGATAACAGCTCATCCACCTCCATTTTTTCATAAATGGCAGGCGCCTCCATACCGGCCCAGATCTTTACCAAAGTGTCAATCTCTGCAGGCAGGTTCAAAAGCTGCTCAGGAAAACCCACATAGGCTTTCATAATGGGAAGAGGGCGGGCGGATAAGCCGTCCTCAATGGTTTCTATATCGTCAATGGCCGTCACAAAGCCCTCGTCATAGAGGCCAAAGCGGCCCGCCCGTCCTGCGATCTGACGGATTTCCTCCGGCAGAAGACTGCGTCTGGCCGTGCCGTCAAATTTTCTTGTTTCCACAAACACGATCCGGCGGATGGGAAGATTTAATCCCATCCCAATGGCGTCTGTGCTTACCACCACCTCCGTCTCACGCTCCAGAAAACGGCGCACCTGCTCCCTCCGGGTAGCAGGCGGCAGGCTTCCGTAGATCACACTGCAGCGCACCCCCTGATTTTCCAGATGGGCGGCCAGAGCCAGAACGGACTTCTTTGAAAATACGATCAGAGCGTCTCCCTTTTTCAGATCCCGCTTCAGGGAGTAGGGCTTCTTCTCAAGGGTAAGGCGCGTACTTCTTTTGTGGCGCACGATCTGAAAGGAATCCCCGCAGCGCTTGATCATCTGCACCATGATATCTTCTGCCTCAGGAGCCATGCACAGGTGGATCTCCTCCGCACGCAGCCCCAGCACAGCACGGGTCCAGTTATGGCCCCGGTAAGGATCTGCTGCCATCTGACATTCATCTACCACAGCTACGTCAAAGTATTCGTGATCATTTAACATTTCCACCGTACAGGCCTGACAGACCGCTCCGGGAACCTCCAGCGTCTCCTCTCCGGTAATCATGGAGCAGGGTACATGTTCACTGTTTAAACGGTCGTAAACCTCCAGCGCCAGAAGGCGAAGGGGGCCGAAATAGGCTCCGTGCTCTGCCTGTTTTAACCGCTCCAGAGCGTCATGGGTTTTTCCGCTGTTGGTAGGGCCGATATGAAGGATAAAACGGCGCTTCATGGCCCGTGTCTCCGGGTATTCATCCTCCGGACGGCGCTTGACCGACTCCCTGATCCCCTTTTTAATGGTTTTGGGGATATAGAAAAGCTGATAAGCCCGTTCCAGTGAATTCGTTAGAAGATATCTGCGGATCCCCTGCATTTTTAATACGTGCTCCAGCTCCTCCTGCGTAAGTTCCGGCAGAAATTCCAGATCCTTTTTTGCCAGATGCTCACAGAATTTCTCCATACACCGGCAATTTTCCTCCCACCGGGTAAGCTGAGGACCGGGCTTTATGCGTCCCTCTTTATGCATCAGGAACGCACAGACTTTTGCCAGCATGGCGTGTATATCGCTTAATTCGTTTGGTTTTATAATTTTTTCCAGACACGCATCATTTAACCGGGACAAACGATTTCGCAGCTCTGCCCCTGTCATGGCCCGGCAGCGTCTGTTGGACGGACCAAAAAACAGTTCCTTATAGCAGTCGGCCAGACAGACGGCGCATTCATTTCTTATTTCCATTAACCGCTCTCTTTCAGACATGCTTATACCATAGTAGTGTCTACGAAATTCTCAAAACCGGAGATGCCAAACTGAGCGCTGACACTGTTAATCCCTTCTGCAATTTCCTCTCTGGAAAAATTGGCGGTATAAAGAGCATCATCATCCAGCTGGTTTAAATACATATAAAATGCCAGAGCCATTTCCAAATACGCCCTGTCACTGGTATCCAGACATTCATACAGCTCATTCTCAGCCCCGTTAATGTCTCCTGCATCTGCCAGATCCTTTAAACGGCGGTAAGCCCGATCCACGGGCGTGTAAGCCGCCTCTGAGAGAGGAAGGTCATAATCAATTTCATTTTTTCCCAGTGCCAGTCCGGCAATGGCCCGAACAAGGTCGGTAATCGTACGCATTACATAATCATCCTGATATGCCATAGTTGTTCACTCCTGATTGTTTGCTGCCCATTCCAGTCCCAGAGAGCAGACCTTTGGGGACTTATTTTCTACTAAGTATAGGGGATACCGCCAGCTGAGTCAAGATGCTTCATTCCCCCTTTGCCTTTCCCTCCCCTTGACTCCCATTTTCCCAGCAATTATAATGGAAAAAATACGAAAGAGAACAAATGTGTATATGAAACTAAATGATAGGAACACAACCCCATTTTCCTTTATAAAAAAACCGGACAAAAAAATGACATCAAGTCTCATTCTGGCCGTTTTATCTGTTCTGCTCCTGGGCTGTGCCAGAACATTTCCTGTATTTGCCCAGTGGTACTCCGTAACCATTTATGCCGGTCTTAAAAATACCATCGCACGGTTTTCCGGCCTTTTTCCATTTTCACTGTCTGAGGCAGGACTTTACCTTCTTCTGGCTTTCTGCCTGTATTGGATACTCCACAGCTTAAAACGCCCTCTCCTGCTTTTTAAAAATGCCTTTTTTCTTGCCTCGCTTTTATTTTTTATCTATACAATAAACTGCGGAATCAATTATTACAGAAAGCCCTTTTCCGAAGAGGCCGGATTTTCTGAAGAATTAAAAAAAGGCAGTACGACTGCGGAGCTTTATTCGCTCTGCGAATATCTGGTAAAGCAGGTAAATGAAACTGTGCCAGGGGAAGACTCTCCCAAACGCAATGCTTTCTTTTTCCATTCTATGGGGGAATTGGGACAGGAGGCTATGGCAAATTTGGGGGCTGATTTTCCCCAGCTTGGGGGCTGGTATCCTTACCCCAAACCGTTACTGAATCCCCGGCTTCTATCTGTACAACAGCTTACAGGAATCTACTCTCCCTTTACCATTGAAGCAAATTACAACAGCGAGATGCCATTTTACAATATTCCCCATACGATCTGCCATGAACTTTCTCATCTAAAAGGGTATATGAGAGAAGATGAAGCAAATTTTATCGGATATCTGGCCTGTATCGGATCCGATGCAGAGGCGTTTCAATACAGCGGATATCTGACCGGATGGGTTTATGCGGGAAATGCCCTGGCAAAAGCGGATTTTGAGGGCTACTGCCGCCTGTATGAACAATTAGATCCTCAAGCAATAGAGGACTTAGGAGAAAACAACCGGTTCTGGGACCAGTTTGAAGGAACGGTGGCAGAGGTATCCACGAAAGTAAATGACACCTATTTAAAAGCCCACAGCCAGACCGACGGGGTCAAAAGCTATGGGCGGATGGTGGATCTTATGCTGGTATACTACCGTTCTTTTTGAGAAACTTCTTATAGGTAAGATCCATTCCCAATGCTCCCAGAGGAGCTGTGATAACAATCGCCAGAACTGCTACGGACAGCACCAGTGCTCCGCAGGGAAGCCCCAGGGCCAGGGGCACGGAACCGATGGCAGCCTGAACCGTGGCCTTAGGCAGATAAGCGATGATGCAGAACAGGCGCTCCTTCAAATTCAAAGCGGTTCCGAACAGGCAGAACATGGTGCCCAGAGAACGGAACACAAGGGCTGCAGCAATCATGGCCAGTGCCGGAAGTCCGGCTTCAAGCGTATAGCGGATATCTACAGCGGCTCCAACCAGAACAAAAAGAATAACCTCTGCCGCGATCCACAGTTTTCCAAATTTTTCCGAAAGACGGGATGATACATCTGGAATGCTCCTTATTTTCAGCACGCAAGCTGTACTTACTACAGCCAGAAGACCGGATATGGATACGATTTCCTTCAGCCATGTTTCCACTGCCATCAGCAGAAAGGATACTCCCAGAAGAATAATAACCTTTGTGCTGTTTCTCACATAACGGCCGCAAACATAGGCTTTTTCAAAAAACAGGCTTAAGGCGTACCCAGTTCCCACACCCAAAGCAACCCCAAGGACAATCGAAACAGGCACATTCAGCAGATCCGTTCCATGAACCGCTCCGCCCTGGGCCATGGTGACAAAGGTGGAGAAAAGAACAATGACGAAAATATCATCACAGGATGCTCCTGCCATGATCATCTGAGGGATGCTTTTATCTGTACCGTACCTCTCCTCCATGAGCTGAACCATCCTTGGGATTACCACCGCAGGCGAAACAGCGCTCAGTACAGCGCCCATGACAGCGGCTTCTACCCTTGTAACTCCCAAAATATGGGGTGCAAAAATAAGAAATCCCAAAATCTCAAAGCTGGCGGGAACGCAGGCCATCATAACGGCCGGACGGCCCACCCGTTTTAAATCTGCCAGATTAAGCGACAATCCGGCCTTTAGCAAAATAATGATCAGAGCCATCTGGCGCAGGTCTGCCGATACAGCCAATATGGAAGGATCCAGCAGATTCAGCGCATAAGGCCCCAAAAGGATGCCCGTTAAGAGCATACCGATGATGCGGGGCAGCTTAAGCCGCTGACACACAGCCGCCATAGCCAGCCCCAGCAGAAAAATAAATGACAGGGATGTAAGCATGTTGGTTTCTCCTTAATAAATATGTACCGTCCCGGACTTACCCCTGAAATACATACCTTCTCAGCCGTTCAAAGGCCTCCTTTACACGGCTTAAGGGAAGGGCCAGGTTCATGCGGATGCTCCAGGGACCGAAAAACATCTTTCCGTCCTGCCATGCCACGCCCACATCCCAGCCGGCTTTTTCCACTTCCTCTAGTGTCTTTCCATGTTTCCTGCACCATTCCTCCACATCAATAAACAGCATATAGGTGCCTTCCGGACGTGAAACCTTTACTCCTTCAAAATGAGTTTCGATATAATCTGCCGCATAATCAATATTTCCCGTAATGGTCGCGCATAGCTCGTCCACCCACTCATATCCCTCCGGCCTGTAAGCGCCGATCAGGGCGTGCATGGACAGCACATTCATCTCATTGTAGTGGGACAGGGAGGACTCCTTCTCTACCCGGTCGCGGATCCAGTCATTGTAAATAATATGGTAGCTTCCGACCAGGCCTGCCAGATTAAAAGTCTTGCTGGGCGCATAGAGAGCCACGGTCCGCTGGCGGGCATCCTCGCTGACGCTCTGTGTGGGGATATGCTTATGGCCCAGAGTGATGATATCCGACCAGATTTCATCTGATACAACAAATACATTGTGCCTCTTAAAAATCTCCATAGCACGTTCGATCTCATCCCGTGTCCACACCCGTCCGACCGGATTATAGGGGGAACAGAAAACAGCTGCATGGATCTTATATTCCACAATCTTTTTCTCCATGTCCTCATAATCCATGCGCCATACATTTTCCTCATCCAGATACAGGGGAGAGTGGACAGCGCGGTATCCGTTATTGGCAAGAGATTTAGTAAAGCCGATATAGGTAGGAGAATTTAAAAGCACATGATCCCCTTTGGAGCAAAATACATTTAAGGCGCTGAGAAGACCGCCCAGAACACCATTTTCATATCCAATATGCTTCTTTTCCAGATCCCTTACCCCGTTTCTCCTTTCCTGCCACCGGATAATTGCATTAAAATAATCATCGGACGGAGAAAAGTATCCAAACGCCGGATGTCCGATGCGTTCAGCCATAGCCTCCTGGACTGTAGGTACAGTAGGAAAATTCATATCCGCTACCCACATGGGGATGATATCAAAGCCTTCTTTTGGAGGATCCGGTGCGAACCCCGGCATTGTGCCAAGTCCGTCAACTGCAATGGCATCTTTTCCATGACGTTCCATAATGCTTGTAAAATCGTACTTCATCTGTTCTCCTCCTTTTGTCCGGTATTGTCTCCCCATACAAATCTGCGGAAATTCCGCTTAATTGCTTTTGCAAGCACATTCATCTCCACTCCCCGGAGCCGGGATACTTCCCGTAAGGTCTGCTCCAGAGAACTGCGGACTGTAAGTTCAGGCAGAGCTGTATGGAACTGTGACTCCATTATACCATGCTTTTCTCCTTCCTCCCAGGCCCATTTCACAGCCCCAAGACCATCTGTTTCTATGAGAAGCCGATCCTCAGGCACCTGTCTGGCTGCCTCCTGAACCGCCGGATTCCACACCACATCCGGCCCGATAGAGACATAGCAGTCCTGATCCAGATACTCCTCCAGATGCTGTCCGCAGGAATACCAGTGAACCAGATAACGGTTAGGATATCTTCGCAGGATCCCGGCAATCTCAGCCTCCTGCTCCTTGGTGTGAAGAACCGCTGGTTTACGCTTTTTGACGGCAAAATCCAGCTGACATTCAAACGCCTCTTTCTGTACGTTAAGAGGTACGTCACACCACAACGTGTCCAGACCGATTTCCCCCATGACCGGCCATTCTTCCATAAAGGGAAACATTTCCTCTGCCCGATACTTATCGCTGTTCCACGGATGAAGCCCTGTGGCAGGAATGATGACCGGATGCACCTCAAAACGATTGAACAGCCGTTTTAATTGCTCCGCCTCTTTTGGGCTTCCCGCACATATCACAGAAGGGATTCCATCCCGAATGCGTTCCCGGATCTCCTCTTCTGTCCCTATATGAGCGTGGGCATCGATCAGACCATCCCCTTCTTCCCAAAACCTGCCTGCCTCTGTCACATATTGTTCTGCTGTGCTGTTTTCTCCTATTTTCACGTTCTGTCTCCCATAATCTCTCTGTAAATCCTGCGGCGCAGTTCCCCCTGACTGTAAAGCCAGTCCCGGCTCCGGTTCTTTTCTGCAATCTCTATCTCGCTTCCGATCCTGCCTCTGCCGGGATCTAAGATCAGGATCCGATCGGATAGATAGATGGCCTCGTCCATATCGTGAGTCACCAGAAGAACGGTGCGGTTTAATCTGGCTCGGACTCCCAGAAGCCAGTCCTGCATCTCTCCTCTGGTGATCACATCCAGCGCCCCAAATGGTTCGTCCAGAAGCAGGATATCCGCACGGCACAAAAGGGTTCTTAAAAATGCAGCTCTCTGGCGCATTCCCCCGGACAGGGCAGAGGGGTATTCATTTTCATAGCCTTCCAGACCAAAGGCTCCCATCTGTGACAGGGCTTCTTTTTTTACCTGCTCCTGCCCTCCATGGATCCTGCCGTAAAGACACACATTTTCCAAAATGGTTTTCCATGGAAATAAAAGGTCGTTCTGGGGCATATATGCAAAATGCTCCGTAATCCCTCGGATTTCCTGTCCATCTGTCAGGATATGGCCTTTTTCAGGAGCGATCACCCCGGTAAGAAGCTTTAAAAGGGTAGATTTGCCGCAGCCGGAGGGCCCTAAAAGGCTTACAAACTCTCCTTCCCGGATGGAAAATTCCAGACCGTCAAATATCTTTTTGTTTTCATAGCTGAATGTAAGACCGGAAATCTCTAATTTCATTGTATCTGCAGGGAAATGCTCCTGCCCCTCCTTTTTATGGTCTGTCCTGTTTTATCATCCGCCGCATTTTTATTGGGGAAGAAATTCATTGGTATAACACTGATCTGCCGGGATATCCTCTTCAATTACGCCATATTCCACCAGAAAATCCGTGTAATTATCCCATACAGAATCCTTCATTTCGCCCCAGCGTTTTGTATCCTCCATGTATTTGCCTGCCAGATATTCCTGTGACATGGTAAGCATTTCCAGAGAATAATCCGGTGCATATTTATGAAGGATCTCTGCGCTTTCCTTCGGATGTTCGATTGCATACCGATATCCCTTTGCAGTAGCCTCCAGGAATTTCTTCGTCATTTCCGGCTTATTTTTCAGCGTATCCTCACTGGCGATAATAACAGGGGTATAGTAATCCAGACGCTTGTCCAGCTGACGCAGCTCCATATAGTTGATAGGAAAATCATTCAGCCGGCATTTTATATTGTCCCATCCCTCAAAAAACCACATAACGTCAACCTTATCCTTCAGCGCCTCAAAGCCGGAGCCGTCTGAAATCACCATATCCAGCTTTGAAAAATCCCCTCCGTCCTTTGCCATCACTGCCTTTAACACGGCCTCCTCTCCCGGACCGCCCCAGCCTGCATAGGTTTTTCCCTCAAAATCCTTCGGAGAATGGATATCCTTATCCCCATAGGTCACAAAGCCTGAGGTATTGTGCTGGATCAAAGCTGCAACCGCTTTAACCGGAAGAGGATCGGCCGAGGTTCGGGCTATGGTCACATCCTCCTGATAGCTGATGCCGAAATCTCCCTTTCCCACAGCAATCAGCGTAGCTGTGGCTCCCTCTGTAGGCTCCACGATACTCACATCCATTCCGGCCTCTTTGTAATACCCCTGATCCAGAGCCACATACATTCCTGTGTGGTTGGTATTGGCAACATAATCCAGAATTACCGTAACATTCTCGGGGCTCTCTCCTTCTGCCGCCTTCTCAGAAGCAGTGTCTGCACAGCCGGACAATCCTGCTGCAACTGCTGCAGCCAAAATCCCTACCGCTATCTTTCTCACAAATATTCCATAGTTTCCCATCTCTTATTTCCTCCTCTTTCTTTCATAGGGAAGGCAGATCCGCCCAAGCAGGCGCACAGCCCCATTCACGCACAGGCTGAGACCAATGATCACAGCTACACAGGCAAAAACCTTGTCCAGCATATATCCGTTTTTTACCCGCAGCAGGTAATATCCAAGTCCCTGCTGGGAACCGATCCACTCTCCTACCACAGCCCCGCTGATACTGTAAGTTGCAGCCACCTTAAGACCGGACAACAGCGCAGGAAGGGCAGCAGGAATTTTTACCAGACGGTACGCTCCCCATTTTCCCGCACCATAGGAACGTACCAGGTGAACGTATTCCTCATCCACACGGGACAGGCCGTCTGAAAAGCTCACCGCCACAGGAAAAAAGCACATCAAAACCACGGTAAGAATCTTCGGGCCGGGACCAAAGCCCATGTAGATGATCAAAATCGGGGCAAGTACGATCATGGGTACGGTCTGAGTAACGACCAAAAGAGGGTATATGCCTCTTTGCACTGCCGGAAACCGGTCCATAAGGATTCCCAGGGCCAGTGCCAAAATCAGAGAGATCAGAATACCAGCCAGTGCCTCCAATACCGTCACGGCCCCATGGGAAGCCAGAACCGGCCATTCTTCTCCCAAAGCAGCAGCTATGGCTGTAGGTGCGGGAAGAATATAGAGAGGGATATGAAACAGCCTTACCGCCAGCTCCCACAGGAGTAAAATCACCAGAATATAACCTGCCGGAGCCATCCGGCTGCTTACCTGCTTCATGTTCAATCTTATCCTCCTTATATGTTAAAAGGCCTCCATCCCGCAGGACAGAGGCCAAAAGCATTCATATACTCTGTATTTCCCTACGTTGGCATTATCCAAATCAGGTTATGGGTCGAAATTACAATTTCCTCTCAGCCTGTATACAGGCTCCCCTGTTGTCTTATTCCTCTGCCGCGGCATTTACCTCCGGCAGCAGCATGTAATTGTTGTCGCGGTCCGAGTCGTCGATCATGGCGTCCAGCTCCTTTAACAGATAACTGTCCGGCATATTTCTCTCCCACCAGCGGTAGCCCTTGGAACTTCTTATACCCTTTGCATCGATGCGGCGTCCGGCATAATAATCAATATAAACGGAAGCATACACCTCTGCCATGGAGTGCTCCACGTCATTTCCCAGATTCTTTACAACACCCCGGATCTGGTCAATGATCAGCTTCTGGATATAGCGCTCCGACCAACCCTCAAAATCCAGAAGATCCGGATTCTGGCTTCCGGTACGCGCCGCCCAGGCCGATACATCCACTGCCTTTGTGCTGTATTCCATACTGCCGTCCCGCTTCCATTCCAGAAGCGCATACTGACAGGGCGGTATGCTGAGTGCGTCCGTGACAATCTCCATGATTCCGTATGAATCATCTGCCGCTCCCGGTTCTGCCTTATGCTTGCGGATCCGCTGAACATGAAGGTGGCCGCTTAAGTACAGCGGCAGTTCATACTTCTGGAACAGCTCGATCACATCGCCATTGTTGTTCATGGCACACTGGGTCGTGTACATCCGGCTCTGAGCCAGAAGATTGTGGTGGCCGATGGGAAGAACGTTCATCCCATCTTCCTTTGCCTTTTTAAGCTGTTCATCTGCCCACCGGAGCGTTTCCACCTTAAGCTGCCCTTCTACCATATTCTTAGGCTCATACTGGCAGGTATCCAGCATCAGGAGACGATTTCTCTCATCCAGCTGATAGACATAGCTCAAAGAAGCATCATCCCGGCTGATAGCCTGGTCGTAGCCGTACATATGGTAAATATTGTAAAATTCTTCCGGCGTCACCGGATCTGTCTCTGCCTTTTCCTCACCGAAATACACGGCTGCATGGGGATTGTTGATATCATGGTTTCCGGGAACAATAAGTACCGGAATCCCGGCGTCCTGTACCCGCATAAGCCCTCTGGCCAGCTCCTCATGGTTTATCTTTTCCCCATTCATAGTGATATCGCCGCTTAAAACCAGAGCCGAGGGATGTTCCTCTATGACCTGATCCATAAATGCTTCTAAAAGCTCCGGCAGATATTCCACCACCTTGCCGTCTCCCCGCTCCACAAAAAGCTGAAAGGCGGCTCCGCCGTCATCTGCCTGGGCGCTCTGATAGTGAAGATCGGTCGCAAGGATCAGCCTGGGCGGCTCATAGGGAACCTCCTCCGGAACAGAAGGAAAAATCTGGGGAAGCTCCTGCTTCCATCCATAGTATCCTTCTTCCCTCTCTACGGGAACATCGCTTTCCTCTTCCTCCGGACCCGTCTCTGCTATGTCCTCTTTCGTTTCCTCTTCCTCTGCAAAATCGATTTCCGGTTCTGTATGGTCTGTGCTTTCCTCAGCCACAGTCCCTGAGGGTGCATTGTTTTCTGTCATTTCCTTTAAAAGGTGCAGTACCCCGAGGCATACCATGATAACCATGGCACACATCAGGGCACTTATGATCCAGGTTTTCTGTTTCATCCGTTATATCCTGCTTTCCATTTCCGAACCGGGGCTAAATAATCCCCAGCTCCTTCATGGCATACGCAATCCCGTCCTCCTCTACTGTCTTTGTAACAAAGGAAGCATAGGGCTCCAGCACCGGGCTGTGATGGCCCATAAGGACACAGTTGGAAGCATATCGGAACATGGACAGGTCATTGCTGCTGTCTCCGAACACATAGGCGTCTTCCAGGGAAATGCCGCAGTGCTTTAACACCTGGTCAATAGCGGTTGCCTTTGAATGACCTCTTGGCACACATTCATAAAAGCCATTTCCCCGGTCAATGATCTCCATGTCCTTCATTCGTCCAAAAAGTTCTTTGGGACGGCTGTTTTCATCGGATCCAAGATAAATCTTGTCAAACACATAGCCTTCATCCTCCCAGTCATGGGGAATGACACAGCCGCCTGCCCGGATCGCATTCTTAAGCTCCTCAACTCTTGGGATGCGGGAAGGCGTTTTATGCATATAGCACCCTTCTGTTCCCTCCAGGATGCCGTCCAGGCCGCACGCATCAATATCGCGCTTCATCTGAAGCCCCCGTTCATAGGGAATCGCGTGGCGGTAGAGAATCTGATCCTGAACTACCACACAGGTGCCGCAGCCGCAGAGAAAGCCGTCTGCCTCTACCTCAGAGCGGATCTGAGACAGGTGGCAGTACACGCGGCCCGTATTGATAAATACAAGATGGCCTCTGCGTCTGGCTTCCTTAAGGGCTTCCTTTGCGCTCTCAGGAATCTGCCGCGTCTTTTCAGAAAGAAGGGTTCCGTCTATGTCAAAAAATAATGCCTTCATTTTATTCATCATCCCTGAATACAATGGTATTTGTTTCCTCGTCCATGCTGTCTACGATCGCAAGGGACTCCAGACGGATCCCCTCGGAACGGATCAGATCTCCGCCTACCTGGAAGCCCTTTTCGATTACAATACCGGCTCCTACCAACTCGGCTCCGGAATCTCTTACCAGTGCGATCAGTCCCTCCAGCGCCTTGCCATTTGCCAGGAAATCATCGATAATAAGAACCTTATCGCCTTTTCCTAAAAATTCCTTTGCCACAATGATATCGTACACCCTGCCATGGGTAAAAGATTCTACCTTGGTGGTGTGAACCTCTCCTGCGATATTTTTGGTCTGGTTTTTCTTTGCAAATACCACCGGCACATCAAAATACTGGGCTACGATACATGCAATTCCAATACCGGATGCCTCGATGGTGAGGATCTTATTTACCTCAGCATCCGCAAATCTGCGCTTAAATTCCTTTCCAATTTCGCCAAAAAGCTTGATATCCATCTGATGATTTAAAAAACTGTCTACCTTCAGAACATTACCGCCCTTGATTTTTCCGTCTTTACGGATCCTGTCTTTTAAGATCTGCATGCATAGTCCTCCTTTTTCTGTGGTATAACCTATGAAACGCTCCCGACGCTTCTCTTATTCCTTTTTATTCTGCCTCTGGGGAAGCCTCAGTCTTCTCCAGAACCCGCTCAGAAACCTTTGCCGGATTTTCTGCTTCATTGACAGCATTGGAAGCCAGATAGTAGAGTACCTTATCCTGAAGCACATACTCGTCTGCCTGCTCCTGTCCGTACATATTGATCAGGGTATCCTTTGACATACCGTTTTCCTGAGCAAAGAGTTCTCTGTCCTCATCTGTGATCTGATCCAGTCCCTCATTTGCTGCGATGGCTTCTACAGTCAGTTCTCTCTTGGCAGCTTCCTCTACGGAATCGTAGATATACTCCTTCATGGCCGGCTCGTTCATGCCGTTGGCCTGAGCCATCTGTGAAAAGCTCATGCCGTACATCTTAGCCTGGTTGGTGTATTCTTTTACCATCTGATTGTAGCGGACAGAAAGGCCGTTTCTGGAAAGCTTAAATTCTGAACTGCTGATCACGCTCTGAAGGGCTCCCTCTTCCATATCCTGTTCTGCTGCGGACTGCTTCTGATCCAGCAGATCCTCACGGATGCTTTCCTTATAAGCGTCTACGGTCTGATACTCTTCCTTTGACACCCTCTTTACGAAATCATCGTTCAGCTCTGCCTCCTGCTCCTCCTTTACGGAGTTTACAGTTACCTCAAATACAACCGGCTGTCCTGCCAGGGATTCCTCTCTGTAGTCCTCCGGGAAGGTAAGATTTAATGTCTTTGTCTCACCCTTCTTTGCACCGATCAGGCCGCTTTCAAAGCCCTCGATCATCTTACCGGAACCCAGCTCCAGATCCTGATCCTCTGCAGAACCGCCTTCAAAGGCTTCTCCGTCCTTTGTTCCCTTGAAGTCGATATTTACAATATCGCCCTCCTTGGCGGCCCGGTCTACCTCTACCTCGTTGGGGTTCTGTGCCAGGATAGTCTCTACCTTTGTATCCACTTCCTCATCCGTAACCTCAGGAGCCTCAATATTAACAGTAACTCCCTTGTACTCGGAAAGTGTAACGGTTCCCAAATTTACGTTGCCGTCTGCACTGCCGGAGCAGCCAGTCAGAATAGAAGCTGCCGTAAGGCCGCACAGACAAAATAATGCGATTTTTCTCATAATGGTTTCCCTTTTCTATCATACTATTTTCGCCTGCTCTCAGGCAGGCGCTGTACATAGTTATACCATACAAGACGTTGAAAAAAAAGCCTTTTATGCATAAAATGCCTTAAATGCCTTGTAGGTATTGTACACATCCAGCTTGGAAGCCAGCTCAAAGGGTGAATGCATGGAAAGGATCGGCACACCCAAGTCTACGGTATCCACATCCATATGGGCTACATACTTTGCAATGGTGCCGCCGCCTCCCACATCAACGGCTCCTAACTCTCCTGCCTGCCAGAATACGCCTGCCTCCTCCATAATAGCGATCACTTTTGCCATAGTCTCTGCACTTGCGTCATTGGAAGCGGATTTGCCTCTTGCACCTGTATATTTTGTCAAAACACAGCCTTTGTTGATGTAGCTTGCATTGCGGCTTTCAAATACATCTGCAAAGGTTGGGTCATAAGCGGCATTTACATCAGAAGAAAGGCACAGGGAGGCTCTTAAAATATCCCGTACCGGCGTATGCTCCAGCTCTGCCAGATCTTCGATATAGTGAAGCACATAGTCGGAATTAAGACCCGTATTTCCCTCAGAGCCGATTTCTTCCTTATCTGTAAGAATGGTTACTGTGGTATGGGCCGGTTTCTTTGTCTCAATCTCTGCGGTAAGGGCTGTATAAGCGCATACCCGGTCATCCTGTCCATAGGCGCCCACAAGGCTTCTGTCCAGTCCGATATCTCTTGCCTTTGCGGCAGGAACCAATTCAAACTCTGCGCGGAAGAAGTCTTTTTCCTTAATGCCGTATTTCTCATGGAGAAGAGATAAAACCATCAGCTTTACGGCTTCCTTAATCTCCTCGCCCTCGTAGGGGATGGATCCAATGATCACATTCAGTTCTTCTCCCTTAAGACCTTCTCTTAAAGGACGCTCATTCTGCTTTCCAGCCAGATGAGGCAGAAGATCTGTAATGCAGAATGCAGGCTCATCCTCTTTTTCACCGATGCAGACCTCGATCAGCTCTCCGTTCTTTTTTGCTACAACGCCGTGGATTGCCAGAGGCATGGTTCCCCACTGATATTTGCGGATGCCGCCGTAGTAATGGGTCTTAAAATAAGCGATATCTTCCTTTTCATAGAGCGGATTCGGCTTTAAATCCAGTCTGGGCGCGTCGATATGGGCTCCGTTGATGCGCAGTCCATCCTTTAAAGGCTTCTTTCCAAAGGTTGTGGCGATCACTGCCTTTTCCCGGTTTACAACGTATACCTTATCGCCGGGTACATAAGAAGCCTTGCGGTCAAAGGGCTTATAGCCTGCTTTTTTAAGCATCTTTACCGCTTCCTTTACGCACTCTCTTTCGGTCTTTCCTTTGTTCAGAAATTCCTTATAGCCCTCGCAGTACTTAAATGCCTTTTCCTTCTGCTCCGGCGCTTCCTTGGCAATATGGGGTGCGGACCAGGTCAGCTCCTCCTGTAATTTCTGTGCTTCATTTTTCTTTGACATCTTATATATTCCTCCTGTAAGTTAATCTACAATTTAAAGGTGCGGGTGGTCTTTTTTTCTTTTACCTGCCCGCCAAACCGGCTGTGTACCGCATCCAGCAAAACAGACGCAGCCTGGGGATCTCTCTGATCTTCAATCCCATTTAACAGCCCCTCCAGAAAGGCCTGATCTGCCTCTGTCTGCCAGGACAGCCATTTCAAAATCGCTGTTTCCCGCCTGTCCGTCAGCCCTGATGCCGTTTCTCTTGGATGCTGCTTTAAAAATTCCCAGTACTGGTCTTTAAATTCATCGGTCAGACCCCAGGGCCAGTACAGACGGTACACTGCCATCTGAGCTGCCAGACCGGGCCGTTCCTGGATCACGGTATTAGGAAACAGATGGTCATACTCCCGGAACTGAAACTGCGTATCCTCAAAGCAATACCGGTACATATGGCCGCAGCCGTGCATTTCTCTCATAATGATCCGAGCCGGGGTATTTTCCACCGATTCCTCAAAAAACTCAGGAAATACCAGTCTGGCAAGAAGCCTTCCCTCCGGGTTCAGATAATCAGCCATAAGTTCCTGGCGCAGCTCGGAAAGAACCTCCTTAAAACAGGACTTTCTGCCCGGTACCACCCGGATCTTCAGATGCTTTATCCCTGTGCAACCGGTAAATACACCGGCTCCCCAATCCTCCACCGTACTCCAGAAGGACAGGGTTTTCAAATGAAAGCAGTTGTAAAAGGCATAAGGGCCTATTTTTCTAAGATACTCCGGAAGAGTCAGCTCATCAAGCCCTGATCCGCAAAGCTCAGGCTCTCCATTAAGCTCTTCCGGAGGAACCTCCCGTCCTCTTACAGTCTGCGAAAAAAAATACCGATCCAGTTCTGTCACCGGCATTCCATCCATACGCTCCGGAAGAACGGGAGCGCCGTCCAGGGTATAACAGCGCTCCAAACAGATTCCTTCCGGTGTTTTTCTATATAATAAGTCCATAGTACCAGTTTAATCAGTTTGAAGAATTTTTTCAAGATGATTTTTGACAGAAAGCCTTCAAACCTCTTGCCACAGCCCCGGTTCTCATGTACAATCGACTGGAATATACAGGACACTCAGCAAGCAGATATAAGGAGTTTAAAGGAAATATGAGTATTTTAAACGTAGAGCATTTAAGCCATGGCTTTGGAGACAGAGCTATTTTTCAGGACGTATCTTTCCGTCTCTTAAAAGGCGAGCATATCGGCCTGGTAGGAGCAAACGGCGAGGGAAAGTCCACCTTTATGAACATTATCACCGGAAAGCTGATGCCTGACGAAGGCAAGGTAGAATGGGCGAAAAATGTAAATGTGGGCTATCTGGACCAGCACACGGTATTGGAAAAGGGAATGACGATCCGGGAAGTCTTAAAAAGCGCCTTTGGGCCCCTCTTTGAAATGGAAGCAAACATGAATGCCATCTGTGACCGCATGGGCGAGGCAAGTGAAGAGGAAATGAATGAGATGATGGAAGAACTGGGAACCATACAGGATCTGCTGATGGCCCATGATTTCTATATTATTGATTCCAAGGTAGACGAGGTAGGCCGCGCCCTGGGCTTAGATGAGATCGGCATGGAGCGGGATGTAACAGAGCTTTCCGGAGGCCAGAGAACCAAGGTGCTGTTGGGAAAGCTGCTGCTGCAAAAGCCCGATATCCTGCTTTTGGACGAGCCTACCAACTATCTGGATGTACAGCATATCGAATGGCTGAAGCGGTATCTTCTGGATTATGAAAATGCATTTATCCTCATTTCCCATGATATCCCGTTTTTAAACAGCGTTATCAATCTGGTGTACCATATGGAAAACCAGAGACTGGACCGTTATGTGGGCGATTACGACAAATTCCAGGAGGTCTATGCGGTAAAGAAGGCACAGCTGGAGGCTGCCTACAAGCGCCAGCAGCAGGAAATCGCAGAGCTGGAAGACTTTGTGGCCCGCAACAAGGCCCGTGTGGCAACCCGGAATATGGCCATGTCCCGGCAGAAGAAGCTGGATAAAATGGAAGTCATTGAGCTGGCAAAGGAGAAGCCAAAGCCTGAATTCCATTTCCTGGAAGCCCGTACCGCAGGAAAATACATTTTTGAAACAAAGGATCTTGTGATCGGCTATGATGAGCCTCTTTCCCGGCCTTTAAACCTGGTGATGGAGCGGGGACAGAAGGCTGTGCTGGTAGGTGCCAACGGCATCGGAAAGACAACCCTTTTAAAGAGCATCCTGGGACTGACTCCTGCCTTGTCCGGTTCCGTAGAGCTGGGAGATTACCTGTCCATCGGATATTTTGAACAGGAAATGGCTCCCGGCAATACCAACACCTGTCTGGATGAGATCTGGAAGGAATTTCCTTCCTATACCCAGTATCAGGTTCGGTCTGCCCTGGCAAAATGCGGCCTCACAACCAAGCATATCGAAAGCCAGGTGCGTGTTTTAAGCGGAGGCGAGCAGGCCAAGGTGCGTCTGTGCAAACTGATCAACCGTGAATCCAATGTGCTGCTTTTAGACGAGCCTACCAACCATCTGGATGTGGATGCAAAGGCGGAGCTGAAACGTGCATTAAAGGAATACAAAGGAAGCATCCTTTTAATCTGCCATGAACCGGAGTTCTATGAGGGACTGGCTACGGATATCTGGGACTGCAGAGACTGGGCGCTTCGGCTGTCATAATTATAAAGCCGGCGGGACATCGTCCGGCATAACATCACGTTAAAAAACAGGCATATAAGCCCCAACCTGGTGTAAATGCACCTTGTCAGGGCTGATATGCCTGTTTTCTTGTTTTTGAGAACCCACAGTTTTTATACCGCTGGAGCATGAACCTTTTTATCTTTTGCCGGAGAAGCAGTCCTGTCTTTGGAACTCTCGCCTTTTTCAATCTGCCGCTTTTTCAGGAAGCTCAAAACTCCTGCCGCCAAAATAAGCCCCAGTCCCCACACAACGCCGCAACCACCCATCCTCAGCACAGCCATGCAGCCAATGAGCGCCCCCACGGTGAAGGCCCCTACGGTTATGGTATAAAACCAGGCACGGCGGCGCATGGTTTCCTCATGGTCTAAGAGATACTGAGTCCAGCTCAAAACACACTGCTTTAAATTATTGGTTGTAAAGATAGTGGAGCTGTTATAGCCGTCTGTTCCGGAAAATGTTCCCCACTGAAAGCTTGACGCAATAAAAATAGGGTAAAGCCGGACCAGATCGGGAAGTCCCTTTGGAAGAAGCAGGCACAAAAGGAACCCTCCCACATCCACGATCAGACAGAGCCGTTCCATGTCAGGCTTTACCATACGGTTTATCAGATAGGCTGCCGCAATGGAAAGACTGAATAAGACCAGAGCCCCCAGCCGGATTCCTGCCTGTATGAGATCACACCCCACCAGATCCTTTGTAAGACTCATGATGTTTCCCGTATGGGCCGAGGCAAAATTCCCTCCAAACCCGCAGACTGCAAAGGTTCCCATAAAACCGCCTATACAAGTCATATTATAATGGAGGAGCCGTCCAAGCCCTGATTCTGATATCCGTTCCATTTTCCCCTTACCTGCCTTTTAATCGATCCAAACCATTATAACAAAAAATAGTTGCAGCGTCATTCTGCAAAAGTACCATTTTTTCTTCACTTTTAAGATGGATTTTCCTTAAACCACTCAAAAGCGCCTCCGGACGGCTCCATTTCAAACTCCATCCGCTTTCCCGTTACAGGATGAGGGAAGGACAGACGGAAGGCGCACAGAGCCAATAGGTCAGGTTGTCCGGGAGCTGTCTTTTCTCCGTATTTATCATCCCCATAAAGGGGTGTTCCATGGCCGGAAAATTGTACCCGGATCTGGTGGTGGCGGCCTGTAAGCAGACGTATCCTCACCAGACTGTATTCCCTGCTCTCCCCCGCGTCACAGCGCTCTGTCGATGCCTCTGCCGTATATGAAAGCTCTGCCCGTTTACTTCCTGCTGCCGATTTATCCACAATTTCAGACCGGTTCTCTCCCTGATTCTGTCTGAGATAATCCACATATACACCATGATTATCCACAGGTTTTCCACATACCACTGCCTTATACCATTTTTCCATTTTTCCCTGCTGCATCAGGGAACTAAGAGAAGCTGCAGCCTTTTGATTTCTGGCATACACCATAATTCCCGACACAGGCCGGTCCAATCTGTGGATAACTCCCACATAAGGCGGCTGATTTTTCCCCTGCCCTTTTGAGGATAATGTGGTTAATTTATGGATATTTTGTGGATTTCTGGCCTGAATGGTGAGATATCTGCGGATCTCGCTGACCATGTCCTTTGCAAAGCCCCTGGCTGACTGCGATTCCACTCCTGCAGGCTTTACCGCTACCAGAATATCCGAATCTTCATATAATACAGAAAGCATATCTTATCCCCTTTCTTCCCATTTACTTTGATAATCAAATAATTTTTTCAAATGTATTGCATATTCCGTCCATTCCGTGTATAGTATATATTACATCATAATGTAGTTTTGAATACTATATATCATAGTTATATCAGCCTTGTCATATTTTTAAAGGAGGTATCATTCATGACACAGAAAATAAAACACAATTTACGAAAGATAAAGGATCCGGGCAGCGCCATGACCCATTTTATCGCCATGGTTCTGGCAGCAGCCGCAGCAGTTCCTCTTCTTATTAAGGGTTCCCGGTCTCCTGAACAGTTTCATTTGGCGGCTCTGGCTGTTTTTATTTTAAGCATGATCGGCCTCTATGGAGCCAGCACCATCTACCACACGCTGGATATTTCCCCAAAAATCAACCAGCTACTGCGAAAGATCGACCACATGATGATCTTTGTGCTCATTGCAGGAACCTACACGCCCGTATGCCTGATCGTACTGGGAGATCAGACGGGATGGGCTCTTCTGGCACTGGTCTGGATCATCGCTGTCCTTGGGATCTTTATCAACGCCTTCTGGATCACCTGTCCCAAATGGTTTTCTTCCATGATCTACATTGCTATGGGCTGGGTCTGCATCCTGGCCTTTTCAAAGATACTGGCAGCGCTGCCAAAAGCAGGCTTTCTGTGGCTTCTGGCCGGAGGCATCATTTACACCCTGGGCGGCGTCATCTACGCCCTGAAACTGCCTATTTTCAATGCGAGACACCAATATTTCGGTTCCCATGAAATTTTCCATCTCTTTGTCATGGGCGGAAGTCTCTGCCATTACATGATGATGTATCAGTTTGTTGCTTAAAAATCAGCTCCTCCTTTTTCTTTCGGGGGAGCTGTTTTATTTCATATTCCCGTCTCATAGCCTCCTCTTTTGTGGAAAAGGCCTCATAATAGACAAGGGCCACCGGTCTTCGGGAACGTGTGTATTTGGCACCCTTCCCTTCATTGTGGGCCTTTAAACGCCTGTCCAGGTTATTGGTCCAGCCACAGTAATACGTTCCGTCCGCACACCGCAGGATATAGGTATAATTCTCATTCATATCGGTTAATCCGTTTTCTATGTAAACGGCGATTGCGCAAAACGCGCCGTCACCGCCCGGACCTAAAAAGGTCTGTATCTATGATAAAGCACCAGCTGGATGCGCCAGACATTCTTTATACGATCAGTATACGCCTGTTTTTAAAATGTGTGCCTCATCCTCTTATTTTTTTCTTTTTCCTTTCTTCTTCACAGGCTCCAGAAACTGCACTGCCTCCCAGAGAAGAAGCGCTCCTGCGGCAAGCTGTAGAAGAACGCTTAAAAGAACCCAGTGCTCCATCACAAAGCCTGTATTCTCCATTCCAAAATAGCTGCATACGCTGGCAAAGGAGGTGCTGCGCCCGGCCTGATTTCCAATGACTGCCATAAAGGTAAAGGCCGGATTCATCAAAAAGAGATAAAAAGCGCCTTCGGAAGAAGCACGGATGGCAGGCGCCTCCATCGCATATGCCGCTATGGTCTGGTCTAGATTCGCAGCAGACATCGAGAGGGCAAAACGGTTGATAAAATACGTTCCTGCCACAAAAGCGATCAGAGTGCCGTATGTTACAGCCGTAGAAACCGTGGATCTTCGGAATACGGATGAAAAGAAGATCCCAAGACTTCCCGCCATAAAAGCCACTGCCACATAGCAGAAGATCAGTGACAGAGCATCCCACCAGGTAATGCCGCCATAGACAAACACCATGGCTACCGCAGGAAAACTGGACAGGATCAGCACAAACAAGGAGCTTAAAGCACCCATCAGCTTACCTGTCACAATCTGAGCCGCTGTCATCTGGGTGGTAAGCATCAGATCTAATGTCTGCCTCTCCCGTTCGCCGCTGATGCTGGCTGCCGTGACGGCAGGCACAATGAACATCAGAAGGATAAACTCAATGGCTGTGACAAATTCGTAGATATCCATAAAACTGCTGTACTGAATCGTGGCATTGGTACGGACCCGCAGAACCACCGAGTACATATTGATCAGAGCCGCCAGACACAGAATCCCGTTAAAAAGGGAAAGGATCAAAGGAAATCTGGGGCTTCTGGCGCTGACCTTCATCTCACGGCTGTAAACCGGATTCTGCCTCATAAGACGTCACCACCCTTTCTTCTTCATGATCTGTCAGCTGCATAAAGACGGACTCCAGACTGCCCTTCTCACGAACAAAGCCATTTACCAGGACGCCAGCATCGATCAGCTGCTGAAGGAGCATCGCCTCATCGGTGCCGTCTCCGGCAAAGCGGACGCAGATATCCTTTTCCCGCATGGAAATAGTCTGGACACAGGGATGGCGGCGCAGGACCGCCATGGCCTGCTCCATATTGCTGTATACGGAAATTACCAGAGGATTTGAGGCGTTGACCCGCGACAGGATCGCCGTTATATTTCCCTCCAGCACCATCCGTCCCTGATCGATGATCCCGATATCCGTACACATCTCCGCCAGCTCTGACAGTACATGTGAACTGATAATAATGGTTTTTCCCGTACTCCTTAATTCACTGAGTATTTCTTTAAATTCAAACCTGGTTCTCGGATCCAGGCCTGAGGTCGGCTCATCCAGGATGAGGATCGCCGGATCGTGGATCAGAGCCCTTGCAAGACAGAGCCGCTGCTTCATTCCGCGTGAAAGTCCGTCCACATAGAAATCCAGCTTATCCTCCAGTCCTACCTGCTCCAGAAGAGCCGTATACCGTTTTCTTGCCATCAGGCCGTCAAGCTGATAACAGGAGGCAAAAAAACTCATGTATTCTGCCACAGTCAGGTTATCGTATACCCCAAAGAAATCCGGTACATAACCGATCATCCCCTTTAATTCCCCCAGGTCCCTGAGTGCATCCTTTCCATTAATGGTCACACTTCCTTCTTCTGCGCCCAAAAGCCCTGTCATAATTTTTAATGTCGTTGTCTTTCCTGCGCCGTTGGGTCCTACAAAGCCGTAAAGTGCGCCATCGCCTACATTCATATCCAGGCCGCTTAAGGCATGGTATTTTCCATATATTTTGTGAAGATTTCTTACTGTAAGCATCAGGGCTGTCTCCTTCCTGTAACTGTAAGAACCGGGAGCATGATATTCCATGTATACTCTCCGGCTGTATCATACACATATTTCACAGTGATCGTATTTCCAGGTGACAAATAGGAATCCAGTTCCTCCCTGTTATACTGGCTTACCGCACTGTCCATCCGATCATAAGAGCCTGTATTATAGTTGTAAAAATACATATTTCCTTCAAACGGTACGGTATAATAATATCTTAAATTTGCAACCACCCCTTCGCTGAGACGATGAAAATGAAGCGTATCTACTTCCAGCTCATTTCCAAGATAATATTCCAGAACCACCGGATTTATCCCGTAGATGGTGTTGCGCGCCGCATCGTACTCTCCTGCCAGCACATGCGGCTGCTTCTGCATCGCCGAACGGCTTACAAGGCCATCCTGTTCATAATTTACATCCAACTCCGAAGTTAAAAGCGTGCAGCCATAGGTTTCTGTTCCCGGATTTCTCAAAAATCCCGTTTCCTTCTGCTCCTGGCTGAAGGCTACCACCCGTGCCTGGGTATGATATCCGGAAAAATAATTTTCCACATAGAAGGAAAGGAGATTGGTCCGCTCCAGCGCCCTTACATAATCCGGATCCTCTATATTTACCTTCTGGCCGTACCGTGAAGCTCCGGTAATCTGAGCGGCCATAGCATATCCTAAATCCGTTGCGCAGTATATCAGCTCGCGTCCATCCAGGGAAATCGTCTGTCCAGGCTCTATGGTTCCGATCATTACCATCTGGTTATATAAAAGCAGCGCCGCATTTTCTACGGTCCACGGGTAATTATTCGTTATCGTCCCTGTGATCGTTCCCTCAAAGGCCCGTATCTCCCCGGAAAATCCCTGCCCTGTTTCATTTGGCAGGTTACGCTCCATCTGGAAATAACTGGGATTGAAAGCGCCTGTATCTCTCGCTTCAATATACGTTTCATCCTCCTTATACCGGATCACCATATCCGGATCCTCAGAATCCACCAGAGCCGGAACCGTACCCGGATTGTAGTACGAGGAATCGCAGACAGGGAACAGACGGTACGAAGGATCCAGAGATACCCCATAGCTGTGATTATAGGGAGAGCGCATATTGATAAACAACGTTTCTGATATATCCTCTTCTCCTGCGTCCTGAATGGAGGCATAGGTAAAAAACGGGCCGTTAAACCGCGTGGGTATCCCCATCAAAAGCACCATACCGGTACAGCACAGGGACAAAATGGCTACTGCAGGCTGATAATACTGGCGCAGCTCCCTCTGCTTTAAAAAGAAGTAAAGCCCCGGCCCCGCAAGAGCCACGTAGGCAACTGCCAGCGTAACGTAAAGCCCTACTTTGGGAAGACGGTTTACATTCCCCGTATTGATCAGGCTCTGTACCTCCCAGTAACGGCCTGCGGAGGAGCCTCCGTTTCCGCTGCTTAAAAGATTCAGACGGTTTTCTCCTATAAGCTCTGTAAACAGGCGGTCTACATAGGAGGGATTGTCAGTCCCGTATTCTTTCAGATCTCCAAAATCATAAATTGCCGCTGCCGCCATTCCTCTGCCCACCGGTGTGCTGGAAATAATTTCCATCGGCCCCTTTGTCATGACCTCCGTACTTCCCTTTAAGTCCACCTCTGTGCAGTTCAGAACAATCCGGCTGTCCCCATATTCCGAGGATTCCTGACTGCTTTCCATATCCAGTTCAAATTCTACGGCCTGAGGAAGTGGGCTGGCTAAGAGCGCCTTGGAAAAGGCTCCCAGCGTTTCATTTGCATGCTCCCCTGTTCCGAACAGAAGGGTACCTCCGCTCTGGGTCCACTCCCATACAGCCTCAAGCTGCCGGCTGTCCAGAGACCCAGTATCAAAATCATTGATCAAAAGCACATCCAGCTGATCCAGCTCCTGCCGGGATTCTGGCATCGTATCCTGATCCAGCTCAATAAGACGGGTGCGGAGTGTACTGTAATTGATCCCCATATGATCCATATAGGAAAGGCGTTCCGGATGGTCGCTCAAAACCCCCACATACAGCTCCGCTGTATCCAGGTTCAGATCCAGCCTGATCCGGCGTCCGGCTGTCTCCTTTCCTTCCTGATCTACTAAAGACAGCAGTACCTGATCTACCTGAATGCTGAGGGAAATCTGAATCTTTTTTTCAACCGTTTCCCCTGCCTTTACCTCAATGGGGTATTCATACCGGTAGGTACTGTACTCTGAAAGAGAACTATTTCCATAAGGACTGTATTCCGGTTCAAGAGTTGCAGCCCGAAGCGTTCCCGTAAAGTCCTCCTTTGTAGAATTTGTAACCCGGATGGTCATCGGAAGGATACGGCCGCTTCTGGCTGTGTTATCATAGCCGTACACCACTTCCATCTCCAATGGATGGGGTGAAGCCGGATCCTGCCAAAGCGCCTCTGTCTGTGCGCCTTCTTCCGGCACAGTCTCTCTGGGGCCTGCCACACCGCTTCCCGGACCGTCTGCCGTAATTGCAGCATAGGAAGGGAGCAGGGCGGAAAGAGAAAACAAAAGGGCAAAAAGGGCGCCTTTCAGCACCCGTGTATATCTGTACATCTGTATTTTCCTCTCTTTTTATGGCCGGATCACCGTCATGATCCGAACTGTTCTTTCTCAATATCAAAATGTACCTGAAGCTTTACCGTAAATACTGTACCATTTAAATCGCTGGCAACCCGGATGGTGCCTCCGTGCATATCTACAATTTCCTTTGCAATCGCAAGACCAAGGCCGGTGCCTCCGGTTGTGGCAGAACGCGACTGCTCCACCCGGTAAAACTTGTTAAATAAAAGAGGCAGCTCATCTGCAGGGATCACACGGCCAAAATTCGTCACGGAAACCGTAACCGTGTCCTCCTCTCCGTGGATCTTTACCAGAACCCGCTTTCCATCAGCTCCGTACTTAATGGCATTTCCAATCAGATTGTCAAACAGACGGGCCAGAAGGTTTCCGTCAGCACTTATGATCTTTGCAGGCACATTGCTCTGAAGGTCATAGGACAGATTTTTTTCCTCAAAGTTGGGGTAGGCTTCCTCTAAGAGCTGCTCTAAAAGCTTTACAATATCGATCTGTCCTATGTGCATGGCGATTTTTCCGTAATTCAGCTTCGTAAAACCGAAAAGGTCTTCAATCAGCTTTTCCAGCCGTCTGGATTTGCTGTAGGCAATTTCTATGTACTTGTGCTGCATTTCCTGAGGGATCTGCGTATTCCCGGCCAAAAGCTCCAGATAGCCGATGATGGAGGTAAGGGGCGTTCTTAAATCGTGAGCCACATTTGTAATCAGTTCATTTTTCGTGCGTTCCGCTTCTCTCTCCTTATCCATAAGCTTTCGGATATCTGAGGACATCTTGTTTAAATTTGCCGCCATGGCGGAAAATTCGTCGTCCCCGGTCACATCCACTTCCGTATTTAAATTGCCCTGGGAAATGCTCTGAACCGCATCCGAAATCCTTCCCAGATAGCGGATCCCAGGCTCCTCCAAAATCATAAAGGTCACGGAAAAGATCACGATCCCCAAAAGCACATACAAAATGACCACTGCCAGATGCTGTCCTAAAATAAAATGGACCAGAGCCGATACCTTCCCGCTCTGCTGTATGTAGCGCGCCACCATGGAAAGATTTGTAATGAGAAATACTTCTACCAGGCAGGTAATAATGGCGCTGTACACGATATGGGTCAGCACACGGAACCGGTAACTGCTTCCCATACTATTTTTCAATCTTGTAGCCTACTCCCCACACAGTTGTAATAATCTTGCTCTGCCTGGTATCTTCCTTCATCTTTCCTCTTAAGCGTCTGATATGTACCATGACCGTATTATTGGCCTCATATACCTTTTCATTCCATACGCGCTCGAAAATCTCATCTGTGCTGAACACCTTTCCAGGATTGGAGGCTAAGAGGTACAGGATATCAAATTCAATGGGAGTCAGCTTGATCTCCTCGCCGTCTACCACCACCTTGTGATTGTCCTTGTTGATGCTCATTCCCTTGATGGTGATTTCGCTGCTTACCGCTTCCTTTGCCATGCTGTTGGGATTTAGCTGGGTATAGCGGCGAAGCTGGGATTTTACCCGTGCCGTCAGTTCTAATGGATTAAAGGGCTTTACCACATAATCATCCGCTCCGGTCCCCAGTCCCAGGATCTTGTCAAGGTCGGTTGACTTGGCGCTGAGCATAATGATCGGGATATTGTTGGTTTCACGGATCTTTTTACACATCTCAAGGCCGTTCATCCCCGGCATCATGATATCAAGGAGCACCAGATGGATCTCCTCTTTTTCCAGGATCTCAAGGCCCTTTAAGGCATTTTCCGCCTTAAAAACCTTATAGCCATCACTTACCAGATAAATCTCTATAAGATCTGCGATCTCCTTTTCATCGTCTACTACCAGAATGTTGATATCGGGCATATGATTCCCCTCCTCATACGTTATCATTTCTTTGTAAAGTATATTTATGATTATCATACCATATTAACCAATGGTTTTCCTTACTTTTTTCTTGAAAAATTATGGGAAAATATGTTACGGATAAAAAAAGCAGTCCTGCATCAGCAGAACCGCTCTTTTTATTGAATTTATATATTTCCGCTTTCTATGGGTTTAAAGATCCGGGTCACTGCCGGGTCGTCCTCTCCCCTGTATTCCTTTACCCGCTGCACCGCCTCCAGGCAGAACTGCTCCTGAGAATTTATTAAGACCTTTCCCCGCTTATCCTCCTTTTCGTAGGTGCCGTCCGGCTGTAAAATGTGGGCTTTTACATTATCTTCCAGTTCTACCTTCAGAATATGGATGACCTGCTCCTTTAAAGCTTCATCCTCTACCGGGAACAGAATCTCCACCCGGCGATCCAGATTCCGCGGCATCCAGTCTGCACTTCCCATATAAACCTCAGGACTTCCGTCATTGAGGAAATAAAAAATTCGGCTGTGCTCCAGGAAATTTCCCACAATGGAACGCACATGGATATGCTCGCTTAACCCCGGCACTCCGGCACGCAGACAGCAGATCCCGCGGATCACAAGCTCAATTTCCACTCCGGCACAGGAGGCCTCATAGAGAGCTTTGATGATTTCTTTGTCGCAAAGGGAGTTCATCTTTGCCATAATATGGCCTCTGCGTCCTTCCTTTGCGTGGGCTGTCTCCCGGCGGATCATTCGCAGAAACCGGTTTCTCAGCCACAGAGGCGCGACAGAAAGCTTATTCCAGGCCTTTGGCTCCGAATATCCGGACAGCATGTTAAAGACTGCCGTGGCGTCCTCGCCGATCTGGGGATCGCAGGTTAAAATGCCGCAGTCCGTATAAAGCTTTGCAGTGGAATCATTGTAATTTCCCGTACCCAGATGGACGTAGCGGCGGATTCCGTCCTCCTCCATGCGGACTGCCAGAGTGATCTTGCTGTGGGTCTTAAGTCCCACCAGGCCGTAGATCACATGGCAGCCGGCCTTTTCCAGCATTTTTGCCCAGTTGATATTATTTTCCTCATCAAAACGGGCCTTTAATTCCACCAGTACGGATACCTGCTTTCCATTCTCCGCCGCCTCTGCCAAAGCTGCAATGATGGGGGAATTTCCGCTCACACGGTAAAGGGTCTGTTTGATGGCTAAAACCTCCGGATCTCTGGCTGCGCTGCGCACAAAGTCCACCACCGGATCAAAGCTCTGATATGGGTGATGGAGCAGGATATCGCCCTTTCGGATGTTGGTGAAAATATCATCCTCATTCATCAGGGCCGGTACCGGCTGCGGGATGTACTTGGGAGCCTTAAAGGCTTCAAAGCCTTCCAGACCATACATTTTCATAAGGAAGGTCAGATCTAATGGCCCAGGGATGCGGAAGATATCCTGACTGCTGATGGAAAGCTCCTTTTTCAGGATTTTAAGAAGCCGCTTATCTACATTGGATTCAATCTCCAGCCGGATTGCCTCGCCCCACTGGCGCTTTTTCAGCTGCTTCTGGATTTCCTCCAGAAGATCCACCGCCTCCTCCTCATCAATGGAAAGATCTGCATTCCGCATGATGCGGAAGGGATGAGAGGCCACAATATCATAATTTAAGAACAGGGAGGGCATATTCCGCTCAATGATCTCCTCTAAAAGGATCACCACCCTCTGCTCTGTGCCATCCTCCATTGTCTCTCTGGGAAGCTCTACGATTCTTGGCAGCACAGAAGGCACCTGCACCATGGCAAATTCCAGTTCTCCATCCCCGTTCTTTTTCTTTAACAGAGCCGCAATATTCAGGGTTTTGTTGCGGATCAGCGGGAAGGGCCGTGAGGAATCAAAGGCCATGGGGGTAAGCACCGGGTATACATTGGTCTGGAAATAGGAGTCCGCACAGGCCGCTTCCTCCTTTGTAAGATCCTCATGCTCCATGATGATCCGCAGGCCGTTCTGGCGCAAAGACGGCACCAGGGAACGGATATAGGTGGAATACTGCAGCTCCACCAGCTGATGGGTCTTTATGCTGATAGCGTCTAACTGCTCCTGAGCCGTCATTCCTGCAATATCCTGCTTCATATATTTCGCGTGTACCATATCCTTTAGGGAAGCCACACGGACCATATAAAATTCATCCAGATTGGAGGCTGTAATGCTTAAAAATTTCAGTCGCTCAAACAAGGGCAGGCTCTTATCTCTGGCTTCGCTGAGAACCCGGTAATTAAATTCCAGCCAGCTCAGTTCCCGATTAACAAAATTAGAGGGATCTGCTCCAAAATCTGTGGTATTTTTTTCTTTTTCTGCCATGTCATGCCCTCCTTTTCTGCTTTAACACCGGCCTTATTCCAAATATTTCCTCAAAAAAATCCGCCTTCTGTTCAAAGGACGCCCGCTCCAGAGCCAGATCTCCCGTGTATCCTGTGGTAATGACTAACTCTCCCTCCCGGATCGCCATCCGGCAGTCTGCCAGCTTGGACTTGTGGGTCTTGTCCATGGAATTTGCAAGGCGCAGGATTGCCGTCAGCTTGGCTATAAGAATGGTAATGGAGCTTCGGTTTAGATTGCCGCTTCCATCCTCTCCGATCTGCGTTTCCAGCTGAATGGTATCGTAATCAAAATCACGGATATTGTAGCGGACTACATTTGCGATAATCTCACGTTCCAGATGGCTCAGTCCGATAATCTCCGTAGACATGATCAGGTTATAACTGCTTTCATTGGAATTTCGGATGCTGATAAACTTACCGCAGCCATGCAGCGTCACTGCGATCTGGAGCAGGAGCCGCTCCCTTGCTCCCATACCATGAAATTTCCGCGCAGCGTCAAAGATAGATAACGCATACTGCTCCAGCATCTGATTATGGCCCGCATGGCATTTATACCGCTTTGCCATATTTCTGGCCGCTGCCAGAATATCATTCTCAAAGCTGTGGCTGAATCGGAACAGACGGCAGTCATCGGCATATTCTGCCGCAATGCCGTCACAAAGGCCGATATCAGGAATCCAGAACTGTCCCGCTCCCGTAACCTCCATCACTCTGCGGTATACAACCGCTGCCGGAAGGAGCAGGGATGCGTACTCACTGTTCACATTAAAACGCTCCTCAATCTGATCCAGGGTCATCTGAGAAAGGCGCTCATAAAAAAGCTCCATCTCTTTGGCATCCACACGGTCTGCCGCTGTGTTGAATCCAAGCTGGCGCATCAGATAGGTAATATTGGTTCCGATCCCGATCAGATTATCAATCTTTCTGTCTTTTAAATACATTTTCCGAAAGGTTATCAGCTCATTATCTACCAGCTCCTCAATGTGAAGACAATGCGACCTTACACTGGCCGGGATTTTAGCCAGCTGGCTGCGGATCCGCAGAGTACCAAGAGGCAGGCTCTGGGTCGTTACCAGAGTATCCTTATCAAACAGAGAAATCTGGGCGCTTCCAAAGCCCACATCTACAATCGCCGTTCCCTTCTGGATGATCCGGTTAAATTCTCCTGTCTTTGCCGCCACTGCCTTATAGCTGATAAAACGCTGCTCTGAATTGCTGATAATTCGCACCTTAAGTCCGGTTCTTACACAGATCTGATCCAGGATGATCTGGCTGTTTTTCGCCTCGCGCATGGCTGTGGTTCCGTAAGCCCGGTACTCCCGCACCCGGTAGGTTTTCATAATCCCCGTAAAATCCTCCAGAACAGAGCACATCTCATCCGCCAGACCGTAGCTGATTTTTCCTTCGCTGAAGGTATCGCTTCCCAGAGCGATCACATGGCGGATGTGATCTACACAACGGATCCCCGTCTTTTCAGAAATCTCATAAATTCCCAGTTCCAGAGCAAATGAGCCGACCTCTATCGCTGCAAACATTCTTACTGCCACGTTCTTCCTCCTTTTGGGGCGCGCTGCCCGATCCCCTGTATGGCCTAAGCCCGGGACTATATGACTGCTATTATAATCCCGGACTCATCTTCTTTCTTCCTTATGATGTAAAATTTCTGTATATTTTATGTAAAATCGCATCCCAGCAGATGGGTAATGAACTGGGAAGCCGTACGCCCGGAAAGTCCTCCGTGGCTCAATTCCCATTTATTGGCTTCCAAAAGCAGTTCCTCCTCAGGTATATCCAGCTGATGCCTCTTAGCCAGCGCTTTGACTATGGACTGAAACTGCCGTTTATCCGGTGAACCGTAGTAAATCGTAACGCCGAACCGGGCTGCCAGAGAAAGCTTCTCCTGAACCGTATCATTATTGTGAAGATCGTCATCCAGCTCCCTCTTGTCGCTGAATTTCTCCCGGATGAGATGGCGGCGGTTGGAGGTCGCATAGATCAGCACATTATCCGGGCGTTTTCCCAGTCCTCCTTCCAAAATAGCCTTCAAATACTTATATTCCAGCTCGTAATCCTCAAAGGACAGATCATCCATGTAAATGATAAACTTGTAATTGCGGTCCTTGATCTGCTCCAGAACATCTGAAAGATCCTTAAACTGGTGCTTGTATACCTCAATCATACGCAGGCCCCTGCTGTAATATTCGTTCAAAACCGCCTTTACGCTGGAGGATTTTCCCGTTCCCGCATCACCGAATAAAAGTACGTTGTTGGCCTCTTTTCCATTTACAAAAGCCTCCGTATTTTCAATCAGCTTATGCTTCTGAAGCTCATATCCCACAATATCCTTAAAATAAATATGCTCCACATTTACAATGGGATCGATCACCGTCAGCCCTCCGGCCTCTTTTTCCAGAATCCGGAAAGCCTTATTCAGTCCAAAGGTTCCCGCCCCGTATCCCCTGTAAAATTCCACCATAGTCTGCTGAAATCCTTCCAGGTCAGATGCCTGCTCCAGGGCCTTTGCCAGCTCCACGATCCTGTCCTTGATCCTGCGGTTAAAAACCCGGCTCTCCTGAAGTGCCGGGCGGTAGTCCGCAAGCAGGCTCCACAAAGAAGAGGGCGCAAGAGAAGAAAGATCAAAATCAAACAGTGCCTTGAAAATGGCAAAGTCTTCTTTCGCCAGAAGATCCAGAGTACCGCCTGCAGGCCCTTTGACCTCACAGGCAGTTGTATATGCATTTTCATTATCTGCCAGGCAGAGCGCCAGAAAACAGTGCCACAGGTTTCCTTCAAAGCCGTACTTTGCAGCCAGTTCGATCAGCTGTCCCGCACAGGCAAAAGAATCTGTACTCTCCTTTTCTTCTGACATTCCCATAAATCCTGCCATCTGCTCAAACAGCGTTTGATGTTTTAAATTGCGGTAGATCACAAGTCCTCTGATATCCATATCTCTTTCCTCGTTTCTTCTTTGTATCCATATTTCCCTTACCATCAGCGGATAAGGGAATCCACGCTCCAACCGGTTCGGCTCAGTAGTTTCCCAGGATCCTTAAGGATACGGCTTCCTCAGAAATCCCCTTTAAAGCATTGCGGATCTTTGCATCGGATAAAGACCCTTCCACATCTACAAAAAAACGGTATTCCCAACTTCTCCCGGGAATGGGGCGCGATTCGATCATCAGCATATTGATGTCATTGTAAATCAGATTTCCAAGCATATTGTAAAGAGAGCCGCTTCTGTGGACGCCCTCAAAACAGATGCTCACCTTATTAGCGCCCTTTCTGTATACAGGATCCTTTGACAGGATAATAAAACGGGTCACATTATTTTTATTGTGGTTAATGGAGCGCTCCAGCACCTTTAAGCCATAAAGCTCTCCCGCAATCTCACTGGCTACCGCCGCCTGGGAACGATCGTTTTCCTCTGCCACTTTTTTAGCCGCTACCGCCGTATTGACCGTGCTGATCTGTTTCCAGTCCCTGTGGGCATTCAGATACTGGGAGGTCTGCATCAGAGCCTGCGGATGGGAATAAACTGTCCGGATATCCTTAATATCCGCATCTTCCCGGCCCAGCAGCGCATGGTTAATCGGAAGCTCCGTTTCCGCTGCGATGTACACATTATGCTTTACTAAGAGATCATAGTTGTCGCTTACTGCCCCAGCGGAGGAGTTTTCAATAGGGAGCACCGCATAATCTGCCCGGCCCTCCTCCACCTCTGTCATGGCATCCTCCATGGTCTTTACATGGTACATATCCGCATCCGGGCCGAAATACCGGCGGGCCGCACCGTGTCCATAGGAGCCCTCCACACCCTGATATACGATCCGCACATTTTCCCTTTTTAAATCCTCGATCATGGAAAACCCGGTGTCCATCTCCTGCCCGTGGGAAGCCAGAAGACCATACTGAAGCCTGCGGCTGATGGTCATGATCTGCGAAAACAGTTCATATGTACCTTTGCGCGTAAAATCACTGTGAGCCAGAGCCGTAACCGCCTTAAGCTTCTGCTGCTCCCGCTCCCTGTCATAAACAGGCTTTCCGGTCTGTATCTTATACTCAGCCACCTCTCTGCACAGCTCCATACGTGTCTCAAACAGCTCTGTCAGGCTGGCGTCAATCACATCCAGCTGCTGCCGGATCTCCTGTAAGTTCAGTTCCTTCATCTCTGTTCCTCCAGCTCTTTTATCATGGAGCAAATGATCTCTCTTGTGTAGGCTCCGGGGAACTTGCGGTTTTCTGCCGGAAGTTCCTTTAAATAAATGGGTTTTCCGTATTCGATGATCACATGGCTGGGCCGGATCCATGGGAAATGACGCTCAAATACCTCTGCCGTCCCCACCATGGCAACAGGGATCACCGGACAGCCGCTCTTTTCTGCAATCTTTAAACTTCCCTCATGGAACTCCATCAGTTTTTCCGGATTTTCACCGGGATTTCTGGTTCCTTCGGGGAAAATCCACATGGAAATTCCTCCCTTGATCTTTTCAATTCCTGCCAAAATAGTTTTTAAACCTTCTTTAATATTCGAACGATCCAAAAATAAGCAGTTCATCCGATCCATCCAGCGGTTTAGCAGCGGGATCTTTATCATTTCCTTTTTGGCAATAAAACCGGTCAGTCCAGGAACGGTCATATAGCCCATGACAATATCAAAATAACTTCTGTGGTTTCCCACATAAAGTACCGCCCGGTCGGTGGGAATATTTTCCAGCCCCCGCACCTCGTATGTGATCCCGGCGATCCGGCTGATTTTTTTAAAAATCCACCGCACCATGGAAAAGCTCTTCCAGCCTGCCTCCTCCGGGTTCTTTTTTGCCTTTTTCTCCAGAAAACACAAAACCGGAAAAGTAAGTACCAAATACAGCACAATGGCGATGGCTGCCAGCAATAAGCGTATCATATGTAACTCTCCTTCTGTTCAAAATATTTACTGCCATCAGCGGATAAAGGGATGCTCTCCTGCCCGCTGATGGTATCCATTATATACCAGAAAACATCGGAAATACAACTCTTTGTTAGTTTGAGTTTTCAAGTCTGCCGGGGGTCTGAAGCATCTCAAAGAGAAGCCCGGTGCAAAACCACAGGGGCCCAAAAGCCAGCCGGATCACCCCGCCGATATGATCGGGCCACATGGAATAATCCCATGGGCACACATTAAAATGCTTTAAAATCGTTCCTGTCACATACTCTGCCGTAAAAATCAGAACCATATCCATAAGTCCGTGGCGCACCAGTCTGGCTGGTGGTGAAATACGATCGGTTCCCGCCTCCGGGAATGCAGACAGGCCGGTGAGCCAACGGTCTGCCGTATTTACGATCCCCGGCAGAAGGACTCCCATGCCATAGATGGGAAACATCCAGAGCGAGGTGCGCCCCATGAGCCGCATATCTCCCCGCATCCAGGATTCCGATGAAGTGAAAATGACCTCCAGACACCAGCCCGCAATCCCGCAGCGGCAGAAATTGCGGAGCGATTCTTTTAATTTTCCATTATACTGTCTCTTCATAGGGCTAGTATGGACAGCAGAACTGAAAATTATTCTTCCTATAAAAGCGGAGACAAAAGACGGCTTCCCTGCTCCCTGATCCTGGTCAGAAGGCCTCTTTTTTTATAATCCTCTCTTGTTATCTGGCGGCAGTGAGGCAGGTCATTCATAAATGCCTGCTCCAGTTCTGCCGTGACCGCCTCATCATAAATCGTAGCGTTTACCTCAAAATTCAGTTCAAAGCTCCGGATATCCATATTGGCAGTGCCATAGCAGCAGACCCGGCCGTCAACCATAATCCCCTTGGAATGGAGAAAACCATTAGTATAGATATAGACCTTTGCACCATAATCCAAAAGTTCTCCTGCATAAGAACAGGTTGCCCGGTACACAAACGGATGATCCGGCTTACAGGGAATCATCAGACGCACATCGACCCCGGACAAAGCAGCCATCTTAAGCGCCGAAAAAATGGCGTCGTCCGGCACAAAATAAGGCGTCTGAATATAAATATGGTGCTTTGCCTTGTGAAACAGTTCCAGATAGTTGTTTCGGATATGGGGTTCTCTGGTATCCGGACCGCTGGCAATGATCTGCATTCCCACCTGGCTTCCCTCCAGTTCAGGATCAGGCCAGGCCGGTCTTTCTTTATCCCTTCGGACGTCCGTCTTCTTTTTCAGATCTGTCCGGAAATAGGCCTCATTTTTAAAGAGATTCTCTCCCGTAGCATAATTCCAGTCCAGTGCAAAGCGGATCTGCAGGCTCATCACTGCTTCACCGGTGATCCGCAAATGGGTATCTCTCCAATAACCGAATCCGGGATCCTTTGAAATATATTCACGTCCAATATTAAAACCGCCTACAAATCCCACATTCCCGTCTATCACAACGATTTTTCTATGATTTCTGTAATTTACACGCAGGTTCAGCCAGCCTAAAATAGGAGGGAAAAATACACCGACTAAAATCCCGGCGCGGCGCAGTTCCTCCCACCGGCGTTTCGGCATAAAGCGACCCCCCATGCCGTCATAAAGAATCCGCACCTCTACGCCTTCACGCACCTTATCCTCCAGAATCGGCACGATCGAATCAAATACCTCGTCATTTTTAATAATATAATACTGAATGTGGATAAATCGGCTGGCACGGCGCAGAGCGGTTCGAAGGCCTTCAAATTTCGCCTGGCCGTCTGTGTAGATCTTCACCTGATTGTCGGTCGTAAGCACAGCTCCGGAAGTTTCCAGGTTATAGAGGATCAGGCTGCGGAAATCCCTTATGAGGGGATCCATCATTTCCTCCGGAATATCGCTTGAGCGGATAATCTCTTCCTGGCTTTTAACCGGCATATTCAGCCGGTCGCTGATTCCCTTTACCTTAAACATCCGGCTCTTTTTTAAATCCTGGCCGAAAAGAAGATAAAATATAATTCCGAACACCGGAATAAAGTTCAGAGCAAACAGCCAGGTCCATACCGATCTGGGATCTCTGCGCTGGAAAAAAATAATAATAATGGAAAACAAGAGATTGATTACGATAAGATGCGTCATAAGCCATTCCCAGACAGCCTCTGCCTCATTGAATATCACTCCCATATATCTCCTCCTGCTTTGTTCATCCTCTATTGGGTATTCCTACTATAGCTTAACAGATCCCCCATCACAATATACATCCCTATTCCGTGAATGATCTTTTATCCAGTCTACCACATCCTGTTATTTATTTCCAGCCTTCGCCCTTTCGCACCACCTCAAAAAAGCCGGCCCTATCTGACCAGACATCAGATAAAGCCGGCTTTTGCTACCAACCATCAGCGGAAGCAGTTCCGTTTGGGATCATAGGAAAACCCTGCACCTTCCAGAGTTTCTTCTATATAAGACTGATCCAGCTCCATTTCTCTGCACATCTCTTCCAATGAGCTGAAACGGTCTCTAAGCTGTGTGTTCACAAAGCTGAACAGGATCATGGGATCCTTTGGAATCTTATTCACCTTATGACCTTCCTTTCTTTTTATTCCGTATAAGCGATAAGCCTGCTTCCATCCTCCGATACATCGATCACGATTACAGCGCCTTCCCGCAGCCCTCCTCCTAAAATCAGCTTTGCTGCCAGGGTTTCTACATTCTTTTGCAGATACCGCTTTAAAGGACGGGCGCCGTACACGGGATCATAGCCGTTTTCTGTGATAAAGGCCTTCGCTGTCTCTGTAAGCTCCAGCTTTAACTCCCGGTCTGCCAGACGGCGGTTTAAGTCCGCAATGCATAAATCCACAATGCTTCCAATATTTTCCTTTGTCAGAGGCTTAAAGAGAATCATTTCATCCAGACGGTTCAAAAACTCCGGACGGAAATGAGTTCTCAGGTCATTCATCACAGCCTCTTTAGCCTCCGGGCGGATGGAGCCATTCTCATCAATCCCCTCTAAAAGATACTGGGAGCCGATGTTGGAAGTAAGAATGATAATGGTGTTTTTAAAATCCACCGTGCGTCCCTGAGAATCTGTGATCCGTCCGTCATCCAGTACCTGCAGCAGCACATTAAATACATCCGGATGGGCCTTTTCCACCTCATCAAACAGCACTACGCTGTAGGGCTTGCGGCGCACAGCCTCTGTAAGCTGTCCGCCCTCATCATAGCCCACATATCCTGGAGGCGCTCCAATGAGACGTGCCACAGAATGCTTCTCCATATATTCGCTCATATCAATGCGCACCATATTGGATTCATCATCAAACAGTGACTCTGCAAGAGCCTTGGCAAGCTCTGTTTTACCTACGCCGGTGGGGCCTAAAAACAGGAAGGAACCAATGGGCTTCGTAGGATCTTTAATTCCTGCCTTTGACCGGATAATGGCCTCTGTGACCTTCTCAACGCCCTCGTCCTGTCCTACGACTCTCTTATGGAGCACCTGATCCAGATGAAGGGTCTTGCTGCGCTCGCTCTCTGTAAGCTTTGCCACAGGAATGCCGGTCCATTTGGACACAATTCTTGCAATCTCATCCTCTGTCACACTCTCATGAACCAGGCTCAGATCTTCCTTTTTAACCTTCTCTTCCTCTGCCTTCAGCTCCTTCTGCAGCTGGGGCAGCTTTCCATACTGAAGCTCTGCCGCCTTGTTCAGATCGTATTTCTGCTGGGCATCCTGGATCTGGCGGTTTACAGCCTCAATCTCTTCACGGAGAGCAGAGAGGCGGTCTACGCTGGATTTTTCATTTTCCCACTGAGCCTTTTTTGCGGTAAATTCATCATGCAGCTCTGCCAGCTCCTTCTGTAAATCTGCCAGACGATCCTGGCTTAAGCGGTCTGTTTCCTTTTTTAATGCTGCTTCCTCGATTTCCATCTGCATCAGCCTGCGGGACAGCTCGTCTAATTCTGCGGGCATACTGTCCATTTCAGTTTTGATCATTGCACAGGCCTCATCTACCAGGTCAATGGCCTTATCGGGCAGAAAACGGTCGGAAATATAGCGGTCGGACAGCATGGCTGCGCTTACCAGAGCGGAATCTGTGATCTTTACGCCATGGTAAACCTCATACCGCTCCTTCAGTCCTCTGAGAATGGAAATGGTGTCCTCAACCGTAGGCTCTGCCACCATAACCGGCTGGAACCGGCGCTCTAAGGCCGCATCCTTTTCAATGTACTGGCGGTATTCATTTAAGGTAGTAGCGCCGATGCAGTGCAACTCGCCTCTTGCCAGCATGGGCTTTAACATATTGCCCGCATCCATGGATCCCTCTGTCTTTCCTGCTCCCACAATGGTATGAAGCTCATCAATAAAGAGGATGATCTGGCCTTCGCTCTTTTTTACCTCTTCCAGAACTGCTTTTAAACGCTCCTCAAATTCGCCTCTATACTTGGCTCCTGCCACTAAGGCTCCCATATCAAGGGCAAAGAGCTTTTTATCCTTTAAGCCCTCCGGCACATCGCCCCGGACGATTCTCTGAGCCAGACCTTCTACAACGGCTGTCTTACCTACGCCGGGCTCACCAATCAGCACCGGATTATTTTTTGTCTTTCTGGACAGAATACGGACTACGTTGCGGATTTCACTGTCGCGGCCGATCACCGGATCCAGCTTCTGGTTTCTGGCCCGCTCTACCAGGTCATAACCATATTTTTCCAGTGTATCATAGGTCGCCTCCGGGTTGTCGCTGACTACCCTCTGATTGCCCCGGACGGTGGACAACGCCTGCAAAAACCGTTCTCTGGTGATTCCATAAGTCTTAAACAGCTCCTTCATTTCCCGTCCGGGCTGCTTTAAAAGTGCTAAAAACAAATGCTCCACCGAAACGTACTCGTCTCCCATAGCCTTTGCTTCATCCTCAGCGTTAATCAGTACCTTGTTTAAATCATTGCTGATGTAAAGCTGGCCGCCGCCGCTTACCTTTGTAAGCTTCTCAATGGCCTGTTTGGCCTCATTTTTAAACATATCTCCCTGGATTCCCATTTTCGTAACCAGCTTCATGATCAGGCTGTCATCCAAGGTCAGGAGACTGTAAAGCAGATGCGGCTGATCGATCTGCTGATTGCCGTACTCATACGCCAGCTTTTCACAGCCCTGCACCGCCTCCATGGACTTTTGTGTAAATTTATTGATATTCATACGCCATTCCCCTTTCTGCTGCGGAATCGTGTTTCTGTTCTTTGTTCTATTCGTACTATAACACACATTATTAGCAGTGTCAAGAGTCGAGTGCTAATTTTTTTACAGAATCCTTTATATGCAGACACCCGCCGGCCGGAACGATTCCAACAGGCGGGTGCAAAAGAAATTATTTACTTTTTAAGTCCTAATGCTTTAATGGTCTTGGCTGTTAATGTACCCTCATAGATCACAGTAGCCGTATCTCCGGTCTTTAAGCCGTCAAACATCCCATCTTCTCCCACAAATGAAAAGAAGGTATTTTCCGGATCCTCTGTATCCAGAACCACATGATTGCTCTCTGCCTCTGCTACGGTACCGGTAAGGGTCTTAATTCCCGCGTCCTCTGTATCTCTGGCGTCTGCAGTCACAATTTTTGTGGCGACTGCGGGAACTTCCTCATCTTCCAGATCTCCATAATATGTAATATCTGCCTCTGTTCCGGCCTTGACGCCGTCCTTTGTGACCGTCTGGGCAATGAGGGTATTTAAGGTATAGGAACCGTCCTCCGTCTTTAAAACAAGGCTTCCATCTTCTGTGCTTTCAATGGTTCCCGTAATTGTCAGATCATCCTCCTCAGCAGCTTCCTCCTCGGCTTCCTCTGCTGCGGAAATCACAATATCAACCTCTACGGCCTTTGCCGGCGTTTCTCCCAGCGCTCCTGTGTAGTAAACATCTACCTCATCGCCTTCACCGATGGCCTCTGCTCCGGTAAGCTCTGCTCCGGACACGTCAAATCCGGCTTCTGTTCCGGCATCGTCTGTTACTGTAATAACCGTATCCTCTACTGTCTTTACAATACCGTAAAAGTTCTCCGTCTCTGCCTCCTCTTCCTCGGAAGAAGCCTCTGCCGTGGTTGTCTCTGCTGCCGAAGACGCGGCTGTCGTAGCCGTTGCTGCCTCAGTCTCTGTTTTCTGAGATGAACAGGCAGTCATTCCAAGGGCAGCTGCCATCACTGCGATCATAAAATATTTTCTTTTCATAAATGAACTCTCCTCTCCATACATTTCTGTATACACGATACATATTACTACGCAATCTGTGTTTTTACTATGTATTTTCTTTGAAATTTTCTTTAGAATTCTATAAAAAAATCATTAAGCCCTAATTATATTTCAGCTCCTCTTCCTGGCTTTTACGCCTGTTTTTCCCTGTAAAATACAGAACAATCCCCAACAATATGCCTGAAACTCCCAATGCAGCCGTAACAGTCACTCCGGTTCGGATCCAGCGTAAAAATGGATCCGGCTCTTCTGCCGCTTCCGGCTCTAAAACCAATGCCTCTTCCTGCTCTTTTTCTGAATTAGAAATATTCCCCAGTTCCGCAGGTTCATACACAGCGGACACCTCATAGGAAACCGGCTCCACAACCTGAACCTGTCCTCTGTATACAGCCTCGTAATCACGCAGCAGCCTCTCTCCCCTTGCCGACGCCCTGCGGCAGACCTGGCCCGTTTCATCCATAAAGCTTTCCCCATCCCAATCCATAGATGTGATATGGTAAGCCTCGGACGAAAGCCCCATTTCTCCTAAAAGAAGCTCCTGTTCTGCCAAAGCTGAATCCAGGATATCTTCCCCGGAAATTTTTATTCCACCCAATTCATATTCATCTGCTCCATAGGAATAAAATGTCACAGGCGCCTGAAAATCCTCTCTCCACTCCTCCCCCAGTACCCGACTCTCCTGCATATACAGCCGTCCTGATATCCTTGCGCCATTTTCCTCCTGTCTGCTGTCCACATAGGGTGGAAGCATCTCTGCTCCTTCTACCTCCCGGTACACTTCCGTTTTTTCAAGCATACGGCTCCGGGAAGCTTCCGGCAGCTCACGCACCTCCCAGTCCGCCAGGCGGTAATAAATCCCATTTTCATCTGTATAGGAAGCTTCCGGCTGTTTCAACGACGGTAAGTCTTCCTCCTTCAAATTCTGTTTTAAAATAATGGAGCCCGGATGTGCCTTTTCCTCCTGATTCGAGTCATACTCGATCACCTGCTCTGCAGCGGCCCAGACCGTTTTGGATGATACATTGACAGCAGTAAACATCATTCCCGCCGTGACCGCCAGACATAAAAGCTGCCTTCTGTTTTTGTATTCGTTCATATTTGTTCCCCCGTTTTGGTTTATCTGATTTACATAAAATACCTGTTTGGCTTTCCGCCTTTTGCAGTGTATTCTGCTTTTATCTAATTGCCAATGTGCGGTTTTGTTTTCAAATCAAATATCCTGGTGTGGGAGACCTTTGGAAATTTAAGAAATGAATGAATCTGATGTATAAAACGCTGAAGACTTTAGAAAATAGATCCGGACGGAGGGAACTCCGCCCGGTAAAGATATTATAAATATGTATGCTTCAAATTGCAAGTATTTTTAACGGAACTGGCTGTATTTATGTCCGGGCTGGATACCGCCCCTAAACGAAGCCAGTTCGCTGACTGTTACCAGCTGATAACCTCTGGCTGTCAGTTCAGGAATCAGAACTTCTGCCGCCTGTGCCGTTGGCTCATAAATATCATGCATCAAAATGATGTCTCCATCCTTTACCTGATCCAGAACCGTATCAATGGTTCTTTGAGCATTACGGTGCTGCCAGTCTCTCGTATCAATAGACCACATAATTGCCGGCATACCCATAGAGCCTAATACAGACAGTGATGCGCCGTCCACATATCCTCCTGGCGGACGCATCAGTACCGGAGACACACCGCAGGCAGAAGCAATCTTCTGATTCACAGAACCTACCTGGCTGCGAATGCCTTCCGCCCCAATTTTTGTAAGATATTTATGGTCATTGGTGTGGTTTGCGACCTCACAGCCCTGTTCGGCCATACGGCGGATCACTGCGGCATTGGAGTCCACATTGGTACCTACCATAAAGAATGTAGCCCGTCCCCCATTCTGCTGCAAGCTGTCAAGGATCCGGCTGGTAACCGAAGTCCGCGGGCCGTCATCAAAGGTCAGGGCGATCATAGGTCTGGAGGGATCGACTGCGTTCATGGCTGCCTGAGGCGCTCCGGCGTCCTTTGCCGTGATCGCAGCCCTGATTCCATCGATCCTCAGGCCAGCTCCCTCCGTACCTGCCACAGCTCCATTTAATGCCCAATCCGTCCATGTACCATTCTGATAAACCTTATAATACAGATCATATGATGCTGCAGACGCTCCATACAGCTCCATGCAGATCGCTTCCAGCGGCGCCTCAGCAGACGCATTTCCCGCCTCCGCTCCATCCTCTGCCGGATCCAGCCAGCCGGTCCCGCTTAAATTTACCTGATAGCGGATGCCTACCTGGGCATCTGCCGGAATATTGATCAGATTCGCCCTCATAGCTGCCACCCAGCTTCCATAAGGAGCCTGCAATGCCTGATTATCCGCAGCCGTACCGCTCCATCCCTGGACCGGGGAGTAAATACTGTAGTTTACCTGAAGAGGGAGGTCAGATGAGGCTGTTGAATGATCCGCTGTATCCTGAATTTCGGATCCGGCAGCGGACTGTCCGGATTCCCCCTGAGCTTCGGATCCGCCGGCCGGCTGACCTTCCGCGCTCTGTACCCCATCTGTTTCAGACGGCTTTTCCTGCTCATCGTTCTGATCTGATGGGCCCGCTGCTTCCATGCCCGGCCCGCCGGCCGAACCTGCCGCCGCCCCTACTCCCATGGTTCCTGCAAGTGCCGTCATTCCCTGGGTTCCAAACAGGATTCCCATTATGACAAGCAGCGCCAAAATCCTGCCGTTTCGTTTTAAATTGCTCATTCTTTCATTCTCCTTACTGTCTGCCGCTTCCAGTAGACCGTCCATCGCCTAAAGCCAATGGACTTCCTGCTTCATTGACCTCATGTCCCCGCTCCGAATACGGTCCGGCAGAGCATAATATATTCTTTGTAATAAAGATGTTCCTTTAAATCATCCAATGCATCTGCAATCCCCCAGTAATACCAGGCGTGCATGGCCTTATCCTTTTCATTAAACCGCTGCCAGATTTCATCCCCAAGAACCAGATAATCCTTTGCCGTACAACGCATATTGCTGAGCTTATCCCCAAGAGCCAGGATCTTAATCTCTCTTGGAGCACTTTTCAGATGCTGTATGGTAGCTCCCTTCCGTTCCCTCCAGCTTTTTGTTTTATCCTCTGTCTCATTTGCCACCAGACAGGCTACTCTTGAACCGAAGCGCTCCCTAATCTCCTCTTCTGTCACGCCCGTATCTTCCACCACATCATGCAATAGAGCTGCCGCGATCATTTCCGGATCATCTGTAAACCCGGATACGATCACAGCTGCCTCCATCGGGTGTGTAATATACGGAATCTGTGTTCCTTTTCTGAATGTTCCATGGTGCGCCTGCGCCGCAAATGCTGCTGCTTCTTCTATCATGGCTCTGCCCCTTTTCTCGCTGGACCCCTGAGGATCATCCTGTGCCCTTCCCGTTCCGGGAATATTCTGGCGTATGTAGTATCATTTTCATCATATCATATTCTGCTCCTGTTTTCATCCCTTTTCCCCACAGACTTTCTTACAACACTCTTACAAGAGCAATTTTTCCTTGTAAGACCAGACAATTTCTGCTATGCTATAGTGGTATTTTGACCAAACTTCAAAGGAGGACAAAGGCAATGGACCGCCATTCATCCTATACAGCGCCCCGCAGCGACCGTTCACCGGCCTCACGCGGCTCACGGCGCAGCCCCAAAACCAGCAATAACGGCCGTTCCGGAAATGAAAACCGGTTCCTTCACAATCTTTTATGGTATGTGCTGCCGTTTATTGTTTTCAATCTTCTTCTGCTCTTTCTGGTGACCGCTTCCCCCCGAATCGAGCTGACTGTAGGGGACACCACTGATTACAAAACCGTAGATGTTTCCCTTAAGGTAAAGTCACTGATTCCTATCCGGAAACTTACCACAACCCTGGAATCCCAGGATATTGAATTCAAAAAAGAAGGCGGCGTTTACCATGCTACCTTAACAAATAACGGCGCTCTGGAAATCTATGTGGAGAGCTGGAACGGTATGCCTGCCCGTCAAAACGAGCATATCGCAGTCTTAGATGACACAGCTCCCTCGATCGATGAAGAAACTGTAGTCATGGAAGACGGTAAACTGGAGCTGATCGCAGAGGACAATATTTCCGGAATCAATTATGAGGCTGTTTATGCTACGGATGATGCTGGAAAACGGACAGCTCCTGTCAGCTATGACAAGGAAACCGGACGCATTACCTTTGATCTGGAGAAAGGTTCCCTGACCGTATATCTGGAAGATATGGCCGGAAATGCAAATCAGGCCGCTTTTTCCTTAAGCACCTCCGGCATTGACACAGACAGCCGGGAAACAGATTTCCCGGAAGACGGAGAAAACGGCACAAACGGAAATAAAAAAGAGGAGGACAAGAAAACCTCCAATTCCGATAAGGAAAAGACGTCCAAGAGCACGGAAGCCGCAAAGTCTTCCAAAACTTCCAAGAATACAGAGGCGTCTAAGTCTACCAAGGCGTCTAAGAGTACGGAAACCGCTAAGGATGCAAAGGCCGCAAAGAGCACGGAAGCTACAAAATCCACGAAGGCTCCTAAGAGTACAGAGGCCACAAAATCTACCAAAGCTGCAAAGAACACAGAAACCTCAAAAACTGCTCAGACGTCCAAGAGCTCGGAAGCTGCAAAATCTGAGACAAAAGCTTCCAAAAATACAGAAACCTCCAAAGCTACATCTGCTGCAAAAGCAACAGAAGCTTCCAAAGCAACAGAGGCTTCCAAAGCTACACAGGAATCCAAACCGGCAGAATCCGCTCCTGCTTCGGAAACAATACCTGTGATTGAGCCATTGAATTGAGAGGAATAATTTCAAGCAGATAAAATTTATTATAGGCTAACCGCTCAACAACAATTTTAACCCCAATATCGCAAAAATGAGACAGTCCGCAGAAATACAGTTTTTTCAAGACCTTAGATTTCTGTGAGCTGTCCCATTTTCTTTTTATATTGGATTTTTAGGCACAAGAGCCCTTTCTTTATATTTTCAAAATTCACTGATTTTCATGTCTCTATTACAATTTGGAGAAATAGTAATTCAGATTCCCAAAAGATAGAATTTATCCCTGGCTGAATCAATTTCTAACGCTAGTGCTTAAAACATCTCTACATTTTATCCAGCACTTTTATCGAATCAAGATAATCATGTTCCACATCGCTAAGCGTTTTCTGCTTATATTTTTTATACTCATTTGTGGCTTTATCAACTGCCTGCTTATGGGAAACACTTCCATTCCCTTCTAATAACTGTTCTCCGCTCATTATCAAGATACGATCCAAATAATCTGCCCAGTCTTTCATTGTCATAATCTGCTCTCGTTCTGCCTGGCGCTCTGCAAAATCAAGATAACCTGACACAAGCTGTCCCATAGATCGAAGTTCCTTTTCATCCAGATAATTCTTCGCAATAACTGCCTCTTTTAATGTAGGATGGTTTCCTTTAAATGTGGTCAACCCCATAAACTCTTTTTCTGCATCTGCTCTTGTATAGATTACCTCTGCTGCAGTTTGTCCATGAATTGCATAGTGGATTTTATTCTGAACCTTCTTAAAAAACTGAACAGAAATATCTGCCTTTGGATCATAGTCAACACTTGTTGCATATATTTCCAAAATCTGTCTGTAAAATACCTTTTCTGAGGCACGAATATCCCTAATTCGTTCAAGAAGCTCTTTGAAATACCCACCGCCTCCCAGACTTTTCAGGCGTTCATCATCCATTGTAAATCCTTTGAGCATGTATTCCTTTAATCGCTCCGTTGCCCACCGACGAAAATTTGTAGCAATTTTAGATTTTATACGATAACCAAGAGAAATAATCATATCCAAATTATAATATGTTACATTATAATTTTTGCCATCAGATGCAGTTGTTCGGAATTTCCGAACAACTAATCTTTCCTCTAATTCTTCTTCTTCAAAAATATGTTTAATATGCTCACTGATATTTGATTTACTTGTTTGATACAATTCACATAATTGAGTCTGCGTAAGCCAGACTGTTTCATCAACAAACTTTACATCTATTTTGGTGTGTCCATCTTCCGCTTGGTATATGATGATTTCACCTTCTGCAATATTAGATCTATATTCTTTCTTATTCTCCATATGCCTCTATCTTCTCTCTAACCTCACCACGCATTCGCAGTGTCCGCTCTGCGGAAACATATCACACCCTCTGACCTTCTTCACCTCATACCCCCCATCCACAAGGTATCTCAGATCTCTTGCCAGGGTAGCGGAATCGCAGCTGACATAAACGACCCGTTCGGGCCGCATTTTCAGGATCGTATCCAGGCACATCTGGTCGCAGCCCTTTCTTGGGGGATCTACCACGATCACATCGGCATAGATCTGGTTCTTTTCATACTGCTCCGGCAGCACCTCCTCTGCCTTTCCTACAAAGAACTCCACATTTTCCATTCCATTCAACCGGGCATTTCTTCTGGCATCTTCAATGGCCTGGGGGACAATCTCCACGCCATATACCTTTTTCGCCTTCTGGGCCAGGAACAGGGAAATAGTTCCAATGCCGCAATACAGATCCCATACCGTTTCTTTTCCCGTAAGGCCCGCATATTCCAGGGCTGTTCCATACAGCTTTTCTGTCTGCACCGGATTAACCTGATAAAAAGACAGGGGGGAGATCTGATATGTTACATCCGAAATGGAATCTGTAATATACCCTGGACCATAAAGATTTACAATCTCTTTTCCCATGATCACATTGGTCTTTTCCTCATTGATACTGTAAGAAATGCTGGTCATTCCTGAAACAGCCGACAGCCGCTTTACCAGCTCTTCCCCGTGGGGCAGGCGCTTTCCGTTGATCACCAGACAGACCATGATCTCACTGCTCTTAAACCCTTTTCGGATCAGGGCATGGCGAACCAGCCCCTGATGGCTTTTCTCATCATAGGGCCTGATCCTATATTCCTTCATAAATGCCTTGATAATTTCCAGTATTCCCCTGTTTTCCTGCACCCCCAGCAGGCAGTCCTCATTTTCAATGATATCATGGGTGCGGCCCGCATAAAATCCGGTTATAATTTCTCCGTTTTTATTCATTCCAAAAGGAAACTGAGCCTTGTTGCGGTACCGCCAGGGATCCTCCATTCCAATAATTGGAAACATGGGAATTTCTTCCTCTTTAAAACCGCCGATCCGCATAAGGTTATTTTTAATCTTTCGCTCTTTAAACGCCAGCTGCTCCTCATATTTCATGGCCTGAAGCTGGCAGCCCCCGCAGGGACGGGCCGCAGGGCATCTTGGCTCTGTCCGAAAGGCAGAAGAAGTGATCACCTCCATCAGACGGGCAAAACCATAGGATTTTTTCATCTTCATGGCTTTCGCCCGCACCTGGTCGCCGATGACCGTATCCTTGATAAACCAGATGTAGCCGTCAAGCTTTCCGATACCGGAGCCGTCCTCGCTCATATCTTCAATGGTAACTGTAAATTCCTGATTTTTTTCCACTTTCCTTACTCCGTTGTCTTTCTGATGTTGGTTTCTAAAAGCCTGTTGTAGCCCAGCCAGCCCTTATTCGTTCCGCCTGCTGCCAGAGCCTCGATCATTGTCTCCATCTTGGCGTCTGTGTTATCTGCAAAATTCAGTGCCAGCGCTTCCAAAAGAGCCGGTTTCTTGGGTGAACCATATTCCAGCTCTCCGTGATGGGCCAGAATACAGTGTTTTAACTCAGACGCCAGTCTGGGCGGGAAATCCGGAATCTGGCGGATCCGCTCGGAAATCATCTCCGTGCCGATCATAATATGGCCCAGAAGCTGGCCGTCGTCGGTATAATCATTTTCAGGGAAACGTGACAGCTCCTGCATCTTTCCGATATCGTGGAACATAGCTGCGGTAAGAAGCAGATCCCTGTTTAATGTCTTATAATACCCTGCATAGTAGTCACAGAGCTTTACCACACTTAAGGTATGCTCTAAGAGTCCTCCTACGAATCCATGATGAACGGTCTTTGCTGCGGAATGGAACTGGAACGCCTTGGCAAATTCCTTATCTTCCACAAAATACCCTGACAAAAGCTGATTCAGCCACGGATTCTTCACACTGCGCACAAATCCCAGCAGCTCCTCATACATCTTTCCAATCTCTTTTTTAGAAACAGGCAGATAATCCGCCTCCACATACTCTCCCTCTCTGGCTGTGCGGATCCGGCGCACATTCAGCTGGTTTGCATTCTGAAACAGCGTCACATCTGCCTCAATGTGCACATAGTCCATTGCGTCAAATTCCCCTACCCCCGGAGAAGAAAGATCCCAGATCTTTGCCTCAATGGTGCCTGTCTTATCCTGAAGGATCAGATTTCCATATTCTTTTCCTGTTTTTGTAAGCTGAATCTGTTTTGTCTTGCATAAATAAATATCGGAAATATGATTTCCTTCATGGAATGTCTCAATATATCTCATTTTCATACCTCATCTCTCTTTTACTGAAAAGGGAGTCCGCTTCGTTCGGACTCCCACACCGCACTTATCTGGTTCCAACGGTTATCTCAAAGGGGATTTCCCTGTATTCGTCTTTGCCATTGCTGCGCTGTACGTTTACAATGATCTTCGTTCCTGCCTGGAGCTTTTCCACCTGCCCCTGAAATTCCTTCAGATTTGTCACCGGCATATCTCCCAGCTTTGTGAGAATATCCCCCGGCTGAAGGCCTGCATTATAAGCCGGACTGTCCATAACGGCTTCTGAAATATAGATGCCCTTAGGCATTCCCTTCTGGGCCATGGCTACCGTGATCTCCTGTCCCAGTATACCAAAGTAAGGCACAGGAAGACCGTTGCTCATAAGTTCCAAGGCCCCCTTATAATCCGATACGGACATAACGGCTGTCATGGAAGAATGATCCTCCTGCCCATAATCATCCACCGCCCAGCCGATCAGTTCTCCATCCGTATTAATAAGGAAAGTTCCCGCCTGGGAATCTGCCGCTGTATCCGTATAAAAGATCCTGGTACTTCCGTCTACTGCTTTTGTGCTGCGCACTACATAGGAAATAGCGCCGTATCCACTGGAACCGGTCACACCGGCCGGGGAACCGATGGCAACCACCAGATCTCCCTGCCTGACACCGTAAGAATTTCCCAGCGGAAGCTCTTTTATGCGCTCATACTGCCTGTCCTCCAGCTCTGCGGCATTTACGCTTACAAGAGCCATATCTGCCACAGAATCCTTTTGTTTTACAGTACCCGGAAGAATGGTTCCGCCTGAAAATGATACTTCAATGGAATCCGCCGTATCTACCGCCTCATCCGGCACCAGAACAAGGATTTCTCCTCTTGTGCAGGAAATCACCACGCCTGAATACTGGCCTGTAGTTTCAATGGGATTATCAAACCAGTCCGTTTCCCTCTGAATCGAGTGAACAGAAGCCACACAGCCCTCATTCTCTTCAACCAGCGTATTCAAATTTCCGTAGAGACGGTTCAGATCATCCATAGAATACGGATACTTCTCCATCTCTGACCGCACCATATCCTCCACCGGCTCTGTTTCCTCAGGCACTGGCGCACACTCTGTCTGTACAGGCTGCTGCGCTTCCGGCTCATCCTTTGCAATGGTGATCGGCTCCTGCTCTGTCTCCTCCGGGCCGAAGGCTCTGTCTGCGATCGGCTTTACAGCCGAAAAGCATACCGCAGCTGCTGTTCCGAACACAACTGCGCAGACTCCTACCAGCAAAATTTTTCTCATGATCTGCCGCCCGGAAGGTGGCTGGCGAACGATCTTCTCCCTGATAAACGGTTTCTGTTTTTCCTGGCCTTCGTCCGTTCCCTTGTCTTCACGCTTATCCGCCATTTCGCTCCTCCTTACGAAGAATCTCACCTCTTATTATACGGTTCTCACGCTTAATATGCAAGTTTTTGTTCGTTCGGAATTTTCCCCTATCGTAAATATCGGGGGATGTGGTATACTTGTCCGTGTAAACAGGATATTTTGTACCACTCTCAGGAGGTTATTGATAAAAAATGAACCAAAAAGCATTAAAAACCCTGGAATATACGAAGATAATCACCCAACTGGAAAGCCATGCGGCCTCTCCTCTAGGGAAGTCCCTGTGCCGGGAACTGTCCCCTTCTTCTGATCTGGAAGAGATCCGCACCCGCCAGGCCCAGACCACAGACGCTGTGAACCGTGTGCGTTTAAAGGGCTCTGTTTCCTTTTCCGGCCTTCGGGAAATCGGCGGTTCCTTAAAGCGCCTGGAAATCGGAAGCTCTCTTAGCATCCCTGAGCTTCTCTCTATCAGCTCGGTTCTTACCGTGGCTTCAAGAGCCAAGGCTTACGGACGCAGAGATACAGAGGACCCCCCCGTTTTCACCCCCCGTTTTCCCGGACAGAAGCCGCCGAAGCAGGCTGAAGTGGCTGAATATGTGCCTGACTCCCTGGATCCCTTATTTCAGTCCATCGAGCCTTTAACCCCTTTAAATAATGAAATCAAACGCTGTATCCTCTCAGAAGATGAAATTGCAGATGAAGCCAGCCCCGGTCTTTCCCGGGTACGCCGTTCCATCAAGGCTGCGGCGGATCGCATCCATACCCAGTTAAATTCCATTTTAAATTCTCACCGCACCTATCTTCAGGATGCGGTGATCACCATGAGGGACGGACGCTACTGCCTCCCTGTAAAGGCTGAATATAAAAACCAGGTTTCCGGTATGGTCCACGATCAGTCTGCCACCGGCTCTACCCTTTTCATCGAACCCATGGCTATCGTGAAGCTGAACAATGAGATCCGGGAGTTGGAAATCCAGGAGCAGAAGGAAATTGAAGCTGTTTTGGCCTCTTTAAGCAATGAAGCGGCTCCCCATATAGAAGAGCTGCGCCTGAATATGGAGCTTTTGGCCCAGCTTGACTTTATCTTTGCCAAAGCTGCCCTGTCCCGCCAGTACCGGTGCAGTGCGCCTGTATTTAATGACAAAGGCCGCATTCACATCAAAGACGGACGCCACCCGCTCTTAGATCCCCAGAAAGTAGTCCCTATCAACATCTGGCTGGGAAAGAATTTTGATCTCTTGATCGTCACCGGCCCCAATACCGGAGGCAAGACCGTTTCCTTAAAAACCGTGGGACTGTTTACCCTGATGGGACAGGCCGGCCTTCATATCCCTGCATGGGAAGGCTCGGAGCTGGCTGTTTTTGACGAAGTATTCGCAGATATCGGGGACGAACAGAGCATTGAGCAGAGCCTCAGTACCTTCTCCGCCCACATGACAAATATCGTATCTATTTTACAGCAGGCAGACTCCCGTTCCTTATGCCTCTTTGACGAGCTTGGAGCAGGAACAGATCCCACCGAGGGCGCGGCTCTTGCCATTGCTGTGCTGTCCTTCCTCCACAACATGAAGTGCCGCACCATGGCAACTACCCACTACAGCGAATTAAAGGTCTTTGCCCTCACCACTCCCGGTGTGGAAAATGCCTGCTGCGAATTCAGCGTGGAAACGCTCCAGCCCACCTACCGCCTGTTAATCGGCATTCCCGGCAAAAGTAACGCCTTTGCCATTTCCAAAAAGCTGGGCCTTCCCGATTTCATTATCGAAGATGCAAAAAGCCATCTGGAAGCCAAGGACGAATCCTTTGAAGATCTTCTTGCCAGCCTGGAAACCAGCCGCGTCACCATTGAAAAGGAGCAGGAGGAAATCCGCTCCTATAAGGAGGAGATTGCCCAGCTAAAATCCCGCCTGACCCAGAAGGAAGAACGTCTGGACGAGCGCAAGGATAAGCTGATCCGCAATGCCTCTGAGGAAGCCCAGAGGATTTTAAGAGAAGCCAAGGAGACGGCAGACCAGACCATCCGCGAGATCAACCGCCTGGCTTCTGAATCCGGCGTAGGAAAAGAACTGGAGGCTCAGAGAGCCAAACTGCGGGAGCAGATTAAAAAGACCGACGATAAGCTGGCAGTAAAGGCCAAAGGCCCCAGCCAGCCCATTTCCCCAAAGAAACTAAAAATCGGAGACGGCGTAAAGGTGCTTTCCATGAACCTGAAGGGCACCGTCAGCACCCTGCCGGATGCAAAGGGCGATCTCTTTGTCCAGATGGGCATTCTCCGTTCCAGAGTTAATATCCGTGATCTGGAGCTGATCCGTGAAGACGACATAAGCGCTACTCTTGGAGACGGTTCCTCACGCACCTACGGCGGAACGGCGGCAGGCTCCAAGGCAAAGAAAACATTTTCACAGGCAAAGGGAAATGGCAGCGGAAGTGGCCAGATCCGGATGTCTAAATCATTTTCCGTGGGAACAGAGGTCAATCTCATCGGCATGACTACAGACGAGGCCGTGCCTGCTATGGAAAAATATCTGGACGATGCATATCTGGCCCATATGCCGAGTGTGCGGGTTGTTCACGGACGCGGTACGGGAGCGCTGAAAAATGCCTGTCACAAGCGGCTGCGTCAATTAAAGTATGTAAAGGATTTCCGCCTGGGTGAGTTTGGAGAAGGCGGAACCGGCGTTACCATCGTGACTTTTAAGTAATGACATAAGGAGGATTTTCACCAATGGCTGAAAAACAGAAGATTCTGATCGTAGATGATGATGCAAATATTGCAGAACTTATTTCCCTGTATTTAATGAAAGAATGTTATGAAACAATGATCGTAGGAGACGGCGAGGAAGCCCTTAAGGTATTCCCCGAATTTAAACCCAACCTGATCCTTCTTGACCTGATGCTTCCGGGCATAGACGGCTATCAGGTCTGCCGGGAGCTGCGCACCTCATCTCAGGTTCCCATCATCATGCTGTCAGCCAAGGGTGAAATCTTTGACAAGGTTCTGGGGCTGGAGCTGGGAGCAGATGACTATATGATCAAACCCTTTGATTCCAAAGAGCTGGTCGCCCGTGTAAAAGCAGTTCTCCGCCGTTATCAGGCAGCCCCTGCCGCCATTTCTACAGAACCAAAGCAGCAGGGAGAATATGTGGAGTACCCGGATCTGATCGTAAACCTGACAAACTACTCTGTACTCTACAAAGGCCATTCGGTGGAAATGCCTCCCAAAGAGCTGGAGCTTCTCTACTTTCTGGCCTCCTCGCCGAATCAGGTCTTTACAAGAGAGCAGCTCCTGGATCACATCTGGGGCTACGAATACATCGGAGATACCCGGACCGTAGACGTACATATCAAGCGTCTGCGGGAAAAAATCAAGGATCACGCCAACTGGTCCATTACCACGGTATGGGGCATCGGCTACAAATTCGAGGTAAAGAGGTAATACCATGACCCGTTCACTCTACTCCAAATTTATCCTGGGCTATCTGATCTTCGGCCTTCTGGGCTTCACCACCATTGCCACCTTTTCCTCCCGCATGACCAGAGATTATCTGATGCGGGAGCGGTCGGAGGCTCTTTATGATGAGGCAAATGATATTGCAGCCTCCTGCAGTCAGATGTACGACGGAAAGCGGCCGGATCTGGCTGCCTTTTCCTCCCAGTTAAAAAGTCTGGGCGCCTATCTGCGCGCAGAAATATGGGTGGCGGACAATCAAGGGGCCATTTTTATGGACAGCCGGGACGGCAGCCGGACACAGACTGTAATCCCGGATTTCGACCCCACTGCCTCAGGAAGCCGCTCCTACACCATTGGGAATTATTATGGCCTTTTTAATGAGGACGTTCTCACCGTATCTGCTCCGGTGATCGGAAATTACACTACCTACGGCTATGTGATCCTTCATCTGCCGGTCAGCCAGATTGCCCATTCCCAGAGTGAAATCCTGGATATTCTCTACATCACCTCTGCGGCCATTTTCGGACTGTCCCTCATTATCCTTCTGGTCTTTACCCAGACCGTATATCTTCCCCTGCGAAAAATCACAGTAGGAGCCAAGGAATATGCTGCCGGCCATCTGGATTACCGGATCCAGGTAAAGACCCATGATGAAATGGGATACCTGTCCGATACCTTAAACTATATGTCAGATGAACTGGATAAAATGGAGGAATATCAGAGGAATTTTATCGCAAATGTTTCCCACGATTTCCGTTCCCCCTTAACCTCCATCAAAGGCTATCTGGAAGCAATCCTGGACGGAACCATTCCGCCGGAGCTGTATGAAAAATATATTTCCAGAGTTATTTCCGAAACAGAACGGCTTCACAAGCTGACGGAAAGTATGCTGACCTTAAATTCACTGGATGCCAGAGGATACCTGACGCGGACGAACTTTGATATTAACCGTGTCATCAAGGATACCGCGGCCTCCTTTGAAGGTACCTGCGGCAAAAAAAATATCAGCTTTGATCTGACTTTTTCCGATAATATCCAGATGGTCTATGCTGATATGGAAAAAATACAGCAGGTAATGTACAACCTGATCGACAATGCCATCAAATTCAGCCACAATGATTCTGTGATCTATATCCAGGCGGCAGGACAGTATGAAAAGATTTTCGTTTCCGTAAAGGATACCGGTATCGGTATTCCAAAGGACAGCCTGAAAAAAATATGGGAACGCTTTTACAAAACCGATCTTTCCCGCGGAAAAGACAAAAAAGGGACCGGACTTGGTCTTTCCATTGTAAAGGAAATCCTCCAGTCCCATGGAGAAAATATTGATGTGATCAGCACCGAAGGCGTGGGGACAGAATTTATCTTCTCACTTCCCCGATCAACGGTTCTGTAGACTTTCCAGACCACCCATTTTATGGTATACTGATGGTATCATTATTTGTAAATACCAGAGTTTTAAATGCATAAACTCTGACAGGAAAGGATGGATGACTATGACCCGAATCAAACAGGCAGCCGCTTTTTTTATGACCGCAGCCCTTCTCTCTTCTGCCTTTGCTCCCGCAGCCCTGGCTGACAACAAAACAAAGGTAGGAAAGATCTGCCTGACCGTCGACAGCGATATCCGAGCCGGCAGCAGTGGCGGTGAAGTAGATGTAACACCCACAGGAGACAACACGGATCTGTACTATGTAGATGCCGTTGAAGTTGTCAATGATGAAGGGGACGACTGGTCCAAATCCAATCCTCCTGAGGTAGATATTACCCTTGGTCTGGAGGACGAGGAAGAATACGCCTTTTCCGGAACCTCCTCCAGCAGCTTCAAGCTCACTCTGGACAGCTCCATCAAATCCCGCTTTGACAAGATCAAATTCGTAGACGCCCGAAAAACAGACGGCGGAGCTACTGTCATCCTGACTGTAAAGCTGGTTTTTGACGAAGACGCCGATATGAGCGACGCGCCTGCCCCCGGAAACCTGTCCTGGGATTCTGACAATCCAAAGGTCGCTGTATGGGATGACGTTGAATCTGCTAAATATTTCCAGGTTCAGTTATATCGGAATGGCTCCCTCGTAACGCCTCCTGACGGCGGAAACTCTACTTTGTCCGTATATAATACCTTCTATGACTTTACGGACTGGATGACGGAAAATGGAACCTACACATTTAAAGTGCGTTCTGTAAAAGCCAGCAACAATGCCAAGAGCAACTGGAAAACTTCCCCTGAACAGACAGCCGGAAATTCTGTCTCCGAAGGCTGGAAACAGGTAGCCGACCATGTGCGCTGGTGGTGGCAGAACGCAGACGGAACCTATCCTGCATCCCAGTGGAAGGATGTAAACGGCCAGTGGTATTATTTTGACGCAGACGGCTACATGGCAACCGGCTGGGTACAGGTAAACGGCCTGTACTACTATCTGGATTCCTCCTCCGGCGCAATGTATGCAAACTGCTATACGCCGGATAACTTCTGGGTGGATGCAAATGGAGTTTGGATTCCATAATTCTCCAGCCGAAAAATCAAAAAAGACAATTTTATAATCAAAATCAGTCGAAAAGGGGCTGTCGGTTAATACCGACAGCCCCCTTGTTTTAATTAAATATAATCTCTTCCTCTGCCTTTTCATAAATATCTATCTGATTTTCAATATCCAGCTTATTAACCAGCCAGCCACGCGCCATACACATCTTGATAAAATCATCAATACGATTTACGCCATTCATTTCCTTTAATGTTACAACAACTCCAAATGGAAGGGGTTCTTTTCTTTTCTTCAGGCGTTCCTTCGTATTGATCTTAAGTCCCCAGAGGCCAGACTCATATGCCTTTCTCGGTATTCTTTTTTCTTTAATCTCTTCACTAATGTGTTTGATATTATCCCATTTTCGATACATTTTTCTTGCATCTTCTTCATAAAGAGTAATCAGTTTATCTTCCGACTGCTGATTGTTATCAATCGGCCTTATTTTCACTTTTCCTTTTTCAATAACAACCCTGCCAAAATGTATATCCATTTCTGTACTTGTGTAATCAACCCCCTGATTACGATCACATTGCGGAAAATATACCAAAGTTGCCCTTGCATAGAATGGATGTGCATGATCTACGACAGGTACCGGCAGATTATATGTATATGTCTCATATTCCTCTGACGCTCCGGTCATAATAAAACGTATCTCATCATTCTGTGATTTTATAATATCGTCAATATGTTTTGGAACAACTCCATAGCCAATACTATGTGAAATATCATCTCTCCTGTTCCATCCGGCGGCAGAATCAATCAATAATGCTTTTGCAACTTCTCTGCTTAATCCCATAACGTGGATCAGATATGCCAGTTTTCTCGAAATCCATGGTGCTGCAAATGAAGTTCCACTTACATAGGCTGCTCCCATATCATCACGGCATACAACCATTTTGTCCATATAACCGGGGCCATCACCGCCATAATAGCTGATATCCGGCTTATGAAAAAAGGATAATACAGGGCCAACTCTTGTATAGGATGCCGACTTCCCTCTGAAATCTACAGCGTTGACTACCAGAGAATTAAGCGAATCTGCCGGTGAACCAATTTTCATATTCTTTTTTGTTTCACCATCCGGAACATTTGTCCCTGCAACTACAAAAATAACATCATATTCACTCTGTATACGGTCGAGTTCTGCAGCTTCCGGAGAAATAAAGTTGGGCTTGATTTCAAGTTTAGAACCCAATGATAAATTCCAGACCTTAATATCTCTATTTGAAGCAACAATATTTCTTATCATTTTTAATACGGTAAAGGAACTGAATCCTCTATGTGTAGCAACACCAAAATGACGTACCCGAAATCTCCCGCATCCATCGTCAAGCGCCGGATTTCCACTCGGTCCATCAACAATAATATAGCTCACTTCAGTTCCATGCTCATAATCCCTGGCAGTCAGTGGAATATTGGGATCCAGCAGATTTGTATATTCCACCCATTCATGAAAATACACATTCTCATTAAACTGTGTATCAATAACACCTATTACAGGTTCATTTGCAGGATGGGGAATTAGGCTTTCCCCATAATAAGTTTCTTCATGATCGTCTAATATCTCATCTCTCGTAAGCTGCGAAAAATCAGTAACACTCATAGCAATCAGATAGGATGCATTGTTATATAACAGCTTTGCTTCATCCGGGTTAAGCATCAATGTGGTTCCATCAATAATACGCTCATCGACAATATAAATTCCGAACTTTGACAACAATTTCTTTGTTTCAATTCCGGTCTGATAAATCGTTATAATAGACTCTTCTGTTATCTCTTCTTCCGCACGATCAATATCAAAGCTTTCAACATAAAACCCATCTATTACTGCTTTTAAAAAGCTGGTTTTGGAAATTTCATTGAAACTACACGCTGAGGCCTCAGCCGCCTGTTCCGTTCCTTCACTGTTAATAACCCCATTAAAATACGTTTCAATAACAGAGCTTGTTCTGTTCAAAACCTCGATTGCTTTTTCGATCGCTTTAAGAGAAACATAATGGGTGAATACGTGTTTCTGGATCTCGTTTCCATTCTCATCCGGTTCCCAGATAAACTTAACTCCTTTGATTGATTCCGCAGGAGATTTACTGTTCTCAGACAGTAAGATCTTCAATCTATTACTCTTTGCAACAATATGTTTATAATGTACACTGACTAAAGCACCATTGATATCCCTATTAGTTTCCCAGTAATTCAGAATTCTTTTCAACTGCTCAGATAATTCTCTAAGATGCAGCGCCGAAACATATTTACCTTTCGGAAGCTTCAGTGCACCCTGTCTGAAATTATTAGGCCTTTGTTCGAATCTCCCTTTTAATTGCAAAATGTTATTCATCTATTATATCTCCCTCAGATCTCTTGCAATACTGCTTTTTGATCTTCCAACCAATATCTCGATCTCTCTGACAGTAAATTTCTGATTCTGAAGCTTTTTTAAATCTTCCGGTTTTTCATTGCAGACTGCATAATAAAGTCTTCTGAAATAATCCATACCATCATGTGGATTACTGAATGCAACAGATGTCTTAATGAGATTTTTCAATTCACCAGGATATGGTATCTGAGGCATCAATTTCATTATTTTACGAAACAGGCGTATATCCCTGTTTGCCAGCTTTAACTTATCAAGATAACGGTCTAACATCTTTTCTGCAATCGAAAGAAGATCTTCCTGTGAATATCTGTCAAAATCAATTACGGAATCAAATCGTCTGATCAGTGCTTTATCAAAATATTGATAAAGATTGGTGGTCGCCACTAAAACAATATCTTCATTCATCCGATCAAATTCCTTCAGCATAGCTGATGTTGCCCGCCCCATTTCCCGCAGATCATTCTGATTCGTTCGATCCAAAGCCAGAGCATCAATTTCATCAAATAAAACAATTACCCTATTAGGCTGGACAAAGCTGTTTATCTCTTTAAAAAGCATAGACAAATTTTTTTGCGTCTGCCCCAATTTACTGTCAATCACTGCTGAAAAATCCACCATAAAAATTTCTCTGTTCAATATTCGCGCAAGCTGTTTAACAGCTTCCGTCTTCCCTGTTCCGGGAGCCCCCTGGAACAAAAACTTATTAATTCCAATATGATGTTCAATTGCATTTACTACCCCTAACAAATCACCGGTAATTTCCTCAGGAAGCAGCAGCATATCTTCCTTTTTTTCAATTTTTTCAAAGAAAGAAGACACATTCTCTGATACCTGTGGAACAAAGGTATTTACATTAGACAGCAGTGACATAATATACTCTGAAAGCTGATAATCCCCAGAAGCGTCAAACTCCCTGGCGATTTCATAAGCTTCATTGCGAAAGCCCGCATCATTCTTTTCCACATAATATTTAATCAGGCTTATTATATTTTTTTTCTTCATGATACGTACTCCCATCCTCGTTATATATCCTTGTTATATCATTTTGGGACAATTTTGTCAATATTGGGACAGTTTTATCAAAACAAAAAAAATGACACCTACATCTATTCATGTAAATGCCATTTATCTTTCCCTCTTAAATTTCCCCTCACTGCAAAATCAGTCTTGCTGCCCCATAGATTCCTGCGTCATTTCCCAGAGTTGCCAGACCCAGCCTGGCTTTATTTTTGGAAATCGTCATAAAATGATCATAGTCCTTCTGGACCATATCAATAAGGAACTGGCCTGCTTTTGATACGCCGCCGCCGATCACGAAAATATCAGGATCTGCGATCAGAGCAGCCTGGGACAGCGCCAGACCCAGATAATGGCTTACCACAGCCATAACCTCCAATGCCAGTTCGTCTCCCTCCTTGGCCGCATCCAGCACGTTTTTCGCACTTACATTGTCACCGTACTGGCGGAGAACGGAAGCCGTCTCGCTGGCAGCCATCTTTCTTCTGGCTTCTCTTGCAATGCCCGTAGCGGAGCAGATCTGCTCCAGACATCCCTGACCGCCGCAGTTACAGTATTCCTTTTCCTCGTCCCTTACATGGATATGTCCGATCTCTCCGGCCAGACCGTGACGTCCGGCCACGATTTTCTGATCCAGGATCACTCCTCCGCCTACTCCGGTACCGAGAGTAATCATCACAAGGTTATCATAGCCTTTTCCGCCTCCCTGCCACATCTCGCCAAGGGCAGCTACATTGGCGTCATTTCCACTCTTTACAGGAATGCCATCCAGCAGGGCACTGAGCTCCTTCTGGGGATTTACATTTTTCCATCCCAGATTTACGCAGACCTCTACGCTTCCGTCCGGCATCACCGGCCCCGGCACTCCCAGTCCGGCTCCTGCAATATCCGTTTTCAGATCCAGCCCCATGGCTGATACCTTTTCACGGATGGAAGCAGCGACATCCGGAAGAATATATTTTCCATTTTCTTCCTTTCTTGTTTTTACCTCCCACTTATCCAGCAATTCTCCGGTTGTCTCAAAGATTCCCATCTTTACGCTGGTTCCTCCTACGTCTACACCGATGCATTTCATCCCCATAGTATCTTCTTCCTTTCTGTCTGATTTTTGCAGCTGTTACCGCAGCCTGATCTCCTGCATCTTCTGAGGCCCCATGACTAAAAGAGTACCCGGCATATTTCCGGCCGAAACCTTGGATACAGGAAAATCAAAACTTCCTTTAAATTTCTCTGTTCCCGCCATATTATAAACCAGGCAGGAGTTGTCATTATAAAGCAGAACCAGATCCTCATCTATATCAAAACCCGAATACTGGAACGAGAATGCAGTCTCAAACACCTGACTGCCGTCTGCCCGATACACATGAAGCCGATAAGGCTCTGAACCCTCGGAATTATCTGTGACCACAGCCGCATACTGATCGGTATAACTGATACTGCGGATATTTTCGTCTAACAAGATCTGAGCCGTGGATTCCGGAGACGTTTCAATACGGGTCGAAAAAAACTGCAGACCCTTGTCCGTAAAAATCACCGCATGGCTGTCATCCATAAACCGCACCCGGCCCGCCATGGCGTCTGAAAGATCCTGGGGCATAAATACGCCGACTACACGCTTGGGATCATTTTTTCCCAGACCAAAGTTGTAAAATACAACCTTATTTTTAATCATGCCATCTTCTAAATACATAAAAGAGGTGATCCACTGGGTTCCTCCGGGAGACAGGCTTACATCAACCGGATAACCATCGCCGGACAGAAGCGATTTCACATAGATATCAAGAGGATTTCCGTCCTTTTTATAAAGGTAAATGTAGCTGGCTTTAGAATCCTCCTCCACAGCCGCAGTAACGCCCTTTGCTGAAACAGAAAGCTCTAAAACCGGCAGAGAAGTTGTCGCCTGACCCTGAATTCCATTTTTATCACAGATATAAATGGAATTTCCCTGACGGTCTCCAATGGCGGCAAAATCACCGTTGACCGTAATCATGGGATGTTTCATCTCATAGCTTAAAATCCATACGGCCTTTCCCCTGGAATCCAGATAGGAGGCTCCATCCTTGGTATACTTGATCACACCGTCGGCAAAATCTGCAAATCCGGAAAAATTCCCTTCCCCGGCAGCAGCTTCGCCCGGCTCTCCCTGATTAAAATCCGTCTCCCAGACAAGCTCATAGTCTGCAAATGACATATATCGGTCATAATATATAAATCCGCCCACAGCGGCCAAAATCAGAATCCCGATCACTGCTCCAATGCGGACCCGGCGTTTTACGCTTTTCTGATGGGCTTTCTTTATCAGCTCTTCGCTGTCCTCATCCTCCGGCGAAGAAACGGAGGGAGAAACCATCTGGCTTCTCAGCTGCTTTTTTTTATTTTCACGGCTCATTGAACGGTTGATGCCCATTTTGTACTCCTGAATGTTTGATATACCTGTTAAGTATACAACATTTTCGGAGGTTGCGCACTAATATTTTCACGGCATAAGAAGCTTCTGGCCTGCATAGATGCTGTTCTGATCCCTCAATTTGTTGATCCGGCAGATCTCGTCTAGCTTATTTACATTTTGGTAAACCTTAAAACAAATGCCATAAAGTGTTTCGCCCTCCCCAACGGTATAAACCTTATAAGCAGGAGCATCAGCTTCCTCCGTTTCCATGAGTGCTGTTTCCTCCGGGACATTCTCCGGAGCTTCACTGGAAATGACTGCAGTTTCAGTCTCCGCAGCTTCTCTCATCGTTTCAGGAGTCACAAAAGAAGGCTTTTCCCCCACCGTAACCTTAGGGAATTTTTCCTCTATAGGCCAGACCCCTGCTTTTGCTTCCTTGATCCTTCCCTCCGGGAGCACCGATGCAATCACACTTTCCATTTCATGCATCTTTTTATAGTTATTAAACATCGCTACACCGCCTGCCAAAACAGTTACAGCCAAAGCTGTGCACACAGCCGAAAGCGTACCCACCGTACTCTGGCGGCGGATTGCTTCTCCTCTGTGCTCTTCCATTTTTTGGCGAAAATCCTGGATAGCGCGGTCATTTACCCCTGTTTCCACTCTGGAAATATCCTTTCGGGAAATCATATAATCCTGCATCATCTGATTGCGCTCATAGTAAATACTGTAGCCCCTGAGTTTATAAAATCCGTCTGAGGACGTAATATAGACCGCTTCCTCACCCTCCAGGCCGCTGTTTAAATACATCAGCTGATTTTTTCCTGTAAAATAATGGCTGTGTTCCTGCCAGTAGTTTAATGGATTTAAACTGCAGCCCGGATTCCCGCATAAAAACCACCCCTGTACCGTTCGTTTGGGAAACCGGTTTTCCACTTCCTGATAGGCCTTTTGCCATGCATCCTCTGTAAAGACTACCTTCTCCCCATCCTTTGCAACCGTTTCCATTTCCAAAGCTCCGTCTACAAATACATACGGCACATCCTCATGGATCTCCCTGTTTCCCAGAAGAAGCCCCACCCGCAGATCCGCCCCTTTTGCGGGCCTTAACTGCTTTAAATATGTATTGACATAATCCTCTACATACAGCTTTAAAACCTGGTCACGTTCTCCGATCTGCCGTATATTTTTCGGCAGCTTCGGGAACAGTTCATATAATTCTCCCATCTGCTCACCCCTTTATACCGATGCGAAACCTATAAAGCGCGTTTCGCCTCTGATCAGCGGCCGTCAAATGTCTGCACACGCAGGCGTGACAGCCATTTTCCTCGTCGCCACAACAAAAAACATACCTGAAAAATCCAGGTATGTCTCAGTATAACAGGTATTTTGCGCAAAGTTTGTCATATTATGGCTGCATTTTCCCAAAATCGTTCGACAAGGGAAATACTTTCGCAGATGCAGTCCGCCATTTTCATCACCATGGACAGCCGGACACTTTGAAGCATCACAGGATCACGGCTGCCTGCGCCCCCTACGATCCCGGTGATCGAGATATCTCCTACTGCCTCTAACTCCTTTGATACCCCAAGCCCCGGCTGCAGCGCTCCCCGCCCCAAAGTAGCATAGCCCACATGATCCGGGCTGCCTACCGAAGCGTCAATCGCTACCACCACATACCGGGAATAATGGGCCTGGATATATCGGATATAAAGCTCCAGATTCATGGCATGTACCGGCTTATCCAGAGTTCCGATCACAGCGGCTCCCTTTAAACGCTGCCTTCTCAGCTTGTGTCCAACCAAAGGCCCCAGGCTGTCCCCTGTAGAGCGGTCTGTGCCGATACAGAGGAACATGACGCCTTCTTTTCCTTTTTCTTCCATTTCGTCCATGATCATACGGTTCAGGTTCACGGCAAAACGTTCTGCCTCAAACTCTCCCGCTGTATCATAGTATGATATATCTTCCCGGCTGGAAATACCGAATGTTTTCCACAATTTCATGTCTGTACTGTCTCCTTATCCACGGAGGCTGAACTATTTTCACCGTTTTTTATAGTATAGACCCTGAAAATGGGAAATATGCATGGCTTTTTAACCGAACAGCTTTTCTTTGTACACGCCGTCCCGGATCAGTCCCCGGATCGCGTCTACCACCGCCTGCTTATCCTCCTGATAGGTCACACCGAACCATTTATCCGGTGTATCCAGTACGCGGACTTTCGCCTTCCCCTCCTGTACCAGATCGTCAATAATCTTCGGGAGCAGGTATTCTGCCTTAATATCCTCAGGCTTTAAGCCGTCTAAAAACTTCGGGAACCCATGTTCCAGCTCCTCTAAGAAACGCACCGGAAGACCCCACATATTCATGGAAACCGGCTGATCTGCCTGTACAGATACAGGATTTCCCGCCTCATCTGCTGCTGCCAGTCCGTCCCCGCTTCTGCGGATATCATAAGTTTCCGTTACGTTTTTAAGGAATCCGTTTTCCACATGGCACACACCTCTGGTAACGCTTCCGTTGTCGCTTAAGGTATTTTCAAGCACAAATCCGCCCATGCAGATATCATAAACATCTGCATCATCCTTCATCTCATTTACCATGTAATCGTGGATCCGCTTAAAGCCCTCTTTTCCATAGTAATCGTCTGCATTGATCACCAGGAACGGACAGTCAATCAGCCCCTTTATCATCAGAACAGCCTGACCGGTTCCCCAGGGTTTTTTGCGGCCCTCAGGCACAAAATAGCCCTCTGGAAGAGCGTCCAGCTCCTGATAGGCATAAATAACCGGGATCTGCTTGGCAATGCGGTCTCCGATAATCTCCTTAAAATCCTTTTCCAGATCTTTACGGATAATAAATACGACTTTGTTAAATCCGGCCTCAATGGCGTCATGGATAGAATAATCCATAATAATCTCTCCATTTGGCCCAACAGGAGCCAGCTGCTTGATGCCGCCCCCAAACCGGCTGCCGATTCCGGCCGCCATAATTACTAATGCTGTTTCCTTCATAATCTTGTTTCCTCCTTTTAAGGTGCCACTATTATACTACAAAATCCTTATTGATGGAAATGGTATTTTCCCTGATACTTCTACATGGGTTTCCTCCACAAAATATTCCCGGCCAGCTCTGTAAGCACCCCCTGGACCCGTTTCACATCTTCATAAGGTACGGATTCATTAGGCTTATGAGCCAGCTCCAGGCTGCCGGGGCCATATGACATACAGTTATGATTTCCCAGCATCCCTGCTGCTACCGCAGTATCTGTGTAGCCGTTAAAGGTTCCTACCGCCGCTTCCTCTCCCACAACGGCCTTTACAGCCTCTTTTAAACGGGACAACAGCGGTGAATCCGGGTTCTTTTCTACATAGGGTCTGTCTCCTGTAAGCACATAGCTTCCCTTAACTCCTGCGATTTCCTTCTCTGCCTTTTTTATCGCCCCTTCAACCATCGCGCAGGCAGCCGCCGTATCCACTGGGGGCGCCAGACGCATATCAATCCATACTTTACAGCTGTCCGGCACTACATAAGGCCTGTAGCCTCCCTGGATCTGGCCAAAGGTAACGGTAGAAATCCCCAGATCATGGTGGGGCGGACAGGCTGCAATCTCCTTTCGTATGCTGCTGATCACCTCCGCCATGGCTGCAATGGCGTCTGCTCCCTTCCATGGATTGCTGGCGTGGGCGGTGATGCCCGTAACGGTCAGTTCAAACCAGGTGCGGCCCTTGTGAGCCACCTGAATCTGTCCGTCTGTAGGCTCTGTATCCAAAACCCAGTCCTCCTTCGTGATCCAGCCGGAACGGATGGCACGCTCCACTCCCCGCATAAAATCCTCTTCATCCACGGTACAGATTATGGAAAATGACCGGTTAGGAAGCTCTCCCCTTTTTCCGGTCTCCCGTACCTGAGCCTCAAAGGCAGCAAGGGCACAGGCTAACCCCGACTTCATATCACAGGCCCCTCTTCCATACAGGCGCACCACCGTTTTTCCCTGCTCCTCTGTTTCCCGGACCACCGCTCCCAGAGGCGGCGTCGTTTCATCCCAGCCATCTCCCAGCATAACCGTATCCATGTGGCAGATATAGATCAGTCCCGGTCCATTCGTCTTTCCCGGTATACGCGCCATCACATTAAACCGGCCCGGAAGTACCTCCTCCCGTGCGATTTGGATCTGGTCTGCCAGAGAACCGCCACACCGTTCACAGCACCGGCTTAAATACTCATAAAGCCGTTCCCCGATCTCGCCTTCATAAGCGCCCGGATCTGAGCTGTCTATGGACACCAGCTTTTTTGCCAGCTCCCAGGCCCGCTCCTCCCAGTCCGCATCATTTTCAAATATCTTCATATCCTGCCTCTTCCCATTCTTGTTCCAATACTGCTATTATAGGCTTCCTTTTCCGGTAATACAAGACCGCAGGCAGATTCTCCCTTTACTACAAACCGTCCTTCCGGAACAGTGAACATACCGTCTGCAAATGTCCACAGCTTGCGGACATTTGTCACAACCTTTTCGTTGTACCTATTTTAGTAAAAAAGGTGGTTGCGCTTGTAGTAAAACACGCTTATTATATGGTTGAATCAAAATGCATATTTTGAATGAACAAGAGTATTAAAAAGGAGGTCTATTCTTTCATCATGAAAGAAATCAAAAATCCATTCTGGCGCACAGCCGCTGAATATGGAACTATCACAATCAGTATCTGGATCATGGTTATAGGAATCTATTTTTTCAAATTCCCAAACCACTTTGCCTTTGGCGGGATCACCGGCTTTTCCACTGTTATCAGTGAGATGACCCAATGGTCAGCCAGTGATTTTACATTCATTACAAATATGTCCCTTCTGGTTCTTGGCTTTATCTTTCTTGGAAGAAGCTTTGGACTGAAAACCGTTTATGCCACCGTTGTTATGTCCGTCAGTCTTTCCCTCCTGGAGCGTATCTGCCCATTGACAAAGCCTCTGACCTCAGAGCCGCTTCTGGAACTGATGTTTGCAATTTTCCTGCCTGCCATCGGAACCGCTATTTTATTCAATATCGGAGCGTCCAGCGGCGGTACGGATATCATTGCCATGATCATGAAAAAGCACACCAGCATGAATATAGGCACCGTACTGATGCTGGTAGATGTGGCATCCGTTCTGGCTTCCTTTTTCATCTTTGATGCGGAAACAGGACTGTTCTCCACCATCGGCCTTGCAGCTAAATCCCTTGTGATCGATGATGTGATCGAAAATATCAATCTCTGCAAATGTTTTAATATCATCTGCGACAATCCCGATCCCATCTGTGATTACATCATCCATACCTTAAACCGCAGCGCCACAGTCTACCACGCGGAGGGAGCATTTTCCCACAATGACAAGACCGTGATCATGACTACCATGAAACGCAGTCAGGCCTTAAAGCTGCGCAACTATATAAGAAAAATTGAACCCACTGCCTTTATGCTCATCTCCAATTCCAGCGAGATCGTAGGAAAAGGCTTTCTGGCAAGCTGATCTGGAATTTCCAGCGCCTCCTTTATCTTTATGTTAAGCGGGGCGCTCTTTTTGCATTCAAAAACAGAACGATCTGTGATATACTTAAACCAATCATATCTTACGAAAGAAGGTGCTTTCCATGGATCTGAAGCTTCAGACCCGACAGACTCAGACCCTATCCCAACGCATGATACAATCTGCTGAGATCCTGCAGATGACTGCCCAGGAATTAAACACATATATCAATGAGACGGCACTGGAAAATCCCGTGATGGAAATATCTGATTCTTCTTCCGGAGGGCCGGATCGGGAATCCATTGAACAGCAGCAGTGGCTTAATTCCTTTAATGAAGAAAACTATTACCTCTACCAGCGGCAGAACAACGATGATGACTACGATTTTAAGGATTCCTGGAACATTGATACGGATGACGGCGAGACGCTGGAAGACTATCTCTGGTCCCAGCTGATCTCAGAGGAGCTTTCTGCCGATGATACACAGATTATTCACTACATGCTGGAATCGTTAGATGACAGAGGCTATCTCACCGAATCTCCCGGAGATATTGCGGCAGATCTTAAAACAGACGAAGCACATATCCTTAAGCTTCTTGCGCAGCTCCAGAAACTGGACCCTGCAGGAGTTTTTGCCCGAAATCTGGAAGAGTGTTTAAATCTTCAGCTGGAACGCCGCGGCCTCCTTACACCTGTGATGAAAACATTAACCTGTCAGTGCCTGGAAATGATTGCCAAAAATCAGATACCAGCCATTGCCAGAAAGCTTCGTCTGTCCCCTGCGGAAGCCGCAGACTGCTGCCAGATCATCCGCTCCCTGAATCCCAAACCCGGAATGTCCTTTTCCAGCCGGGAACAGCTCCGCTATATTATTCCGGATGTAACCATTGTCAAATTTAAAGACCATTTTGATATCCTCTTAAATGAAGCCATGTATCCGGCCATTGAAATCAGCAGCTATTACCGCAAAATGAGCCAGGAACCTGAGTCTGAGGAGGTAAAAGAATATCTGGGAAATAAGCTTCGTCAGGCAGAATGGATCCGCCAGTGCATCGCACAGAGAAGCCTCACCTTGATGGATGTGTCCAAGGCTATTCTGGAGCATCAGGAAGCATTTTTCTCAAAGGGTTCCAATCACCTTGTCCCGCTGCGCATGACTGATATCGCAGACCGGCTGGGGATACATGAGTCTACGGTCAGCAGAGCCGTCAGCCATAAATATCTCCAGTGCTCCTGGGGTGTATATCCCCTGAGCTTTTTCTTTTCGCGCTCCGTTTCCCGCAGTGAAAATGGTTTAAACTCCGCCTCTCATGGCATCAATGCCGCAGCCATCAAACTGGCTCTCAGGAAAATCATAGCCGGAGAAGACCCCAAAAAGCCCTACAGCGACCGCCTTCTAAGCGAAAAACTGGCTTCCCAGGGTATCACCATCTCCAGGAGAACCGTTGCAAAATACAGGGAAGAGGAAGGAATTTTAGACGCCAGCGGGCGAAAAGAGTACATTTAACGATTTTTTTTAAATATTTTACCAAAAGACTTGACAGCTTACAAAAAAAAGGGTAGAATATCACCGTTGTCAGCGATTTTCAATCACTGATACGGATGCCCAGATAGCTCAGTTGGTAGAGCAGAGGACTGAAAATCCTCGTGTCGTTGGTTCGATTCCGACTTTGGGCATTTAGCACTTATCTTATTGATAGGTGCTTTTTTGTTTTATTGTAAGATTTCCTTCATTGTAAAAATGCCGGAAGTCTGATAGTATAAATAATGTTTTAAGGATTTGATATGCTATTAACAAATCATACAACAAATGATACCAGGGGAAAATAAATGAGCAGACGGCGTAAAAAAAAGGACTCACCAATCAAGAGCGTATTTTTGATTATTATGGCAGCCATTATTATGATGGCAGCCGTATATGTAATCATGTCCGTGGTTGGGAAAATCCGGTCGGATTATAAAAATCTGGATTTCACTACAGAGGAAAAGGAGATGCCTTCTATCACCATAGATACAAAGGATGAGCCAAAGGCCGGATGGAATGAGACAGCTAAGGGGTGGATGTATTATCTGGATGAAAAGGAATATGTGACAGACCAGTGGAAGGATATAGAGGGTTTCCTCTATTATTTTGACAGTGACGGTATTATGGCTACCGGAGAGTTGAAACAGGAAGGTCAGACATACACCTGTCACGATACAAAGGGATATCTGAAGAATATCCAGATTGATCCGGACTATGTACCTGAAAGTACCGGTGAAAATCTGGACAGTCTTGTGAGGACCAATGCCTTCTGGTGTTATCTGAGAACTGAAGACGCAGGACTTTTTAAGACCATTCTGTACCGCAAGACAGTGGAGAACAAGGTAGTGGTGCTGGGAGGGGAGAGTGCTCCTGAAAAGACCACAAGGAATTCTATGCGTGCTTACGGTGATTACGTATATTTCCTGCCTAAGGTAAAGGAAAGCCAGAAACAGGGCCTTTCTGAGGCCGAGAGGGGGCTTTGTGATAAGCTGTTCAGGATGAGGCCGGGAAGTGATACCAAAGAATTGATTGCTGAGAATGTGGATGGCTATATGGTGCTGGGGGATATTATCTATTACTCTCAGGCCGGGAAAATTTATCAGGCCACCTCAGGCACAGAGGTTGCTACCGGGGAGGCCAGGTATTCTGTGGTTATAAAAGATGGAAACTGCTATCTGGTAGACGGCATGGGAAATCCAGCGGTGGCTGAAAGCGGCAGCAGCGTCAGCATTGGAGACAGGGTATACAGGATTGAGGAAGATGGCAAGATAAAATATGTAAAACACGGCCAGGTAACCATTGACGGAAAGACCTATTATCTGGGCGGCAGCGGAACTAAATCTTCTGTCTGCGTAAAAAGCGATGGGAGCGATACTGCTGTTATCAGGGAAAATTATGGTGTACAAAGCTATTGTATTGTGGATAACCAGATCTACTACAGCAGTTATGTGGATAAAGGTACCGGCGGAGAGTGGTACAGCCAGATTTTTAAAGCTGGTTTGGACGGACAGAATAAACAGGCAGTGTCAGAGCGTTTCCCTGGTGTCATGCAGAATATGTATTACTATGAAGACGAGGGCCAGATATTCGGGGAATACAATCCTGCTATCTGGAAACAGGCGTATGGAACCGTTGTCATGATAGCAAGAGATGGGGGAATTTATCAGATAGAGGATGCATCCGCACGTACAGGTAAGCATGTGGACGGAAATGACATGCTGGAAATTATAATGGCCAGGGACGGCAAGGTCATCTGCCTGTGGCATGATTGCCAATGGGAGAGAAACAGCGGAATAACCAGTATCCTGTGGAGTAAAGCCATTGAGCTCAATGCAGGGGACAGACGCCTGATTGATATGGTTCCCTCAACAGAATCCGCAGAGAGCAGTGAAGCCCAGGAGCCAGGTGACATAATCCAGCCAATTGAGACTATGCCGCCGGCTTCCACAGAGACTGTCTCACCGGTGGAACCTTCCATCAATAATGATCCTGTCATCAGCACGGAGGGACCTCATACGGATACAGCTGTGCCCACGGTTCCGGCGCCTGCTCCCACGGTTCCGCCGGTGACGGAACCATCTGCTGAGGTGAAGATAGTGCCGTTGGGATAAAGAGGGAAACCTGAATTAGCGGGGCTCATCCTCATCAAAATCTACTATCACATAGAACCCCCGGGAATTTTCGCGGATGTCTTTTACAATTCCGTATTCGGATTTAATGCGGTAACGGGCGGCGAAGCAGCCGGACATGGCTACAGCCGGATCAATGATATAGCTGTAGCTGCTGGTTCCTTCCCGCTCGATTATTTTTACTTTATCTCCTTTATTTACAAGTCCCTGGCGTTCCATTTTAAATTCAATGGTTCTCATTGATACCTGCTTCCTTTCCTACTTCATCACATACCATATTGATATAATCAGATAAGGTACTGTTCTGGCAGCCTACGATGTAATGATTGCATCGGTTGACCGGAATCAGTATCTTATATGCTTTACTGATGCCAATGGCTGTGGCCATGGCAGGCGTAATCTCCCCCAAAAGGGAATTAGCCATGACAATTCCGATAGGGCCGATGATGATATCTGCGTCCTGTGCATTGACAATAACCGGATTCTCACCAGTAGCGCCATAGGTGGCGCCTGCTTTGAGCATGGCGGATGTGGCGATGCTGTTTGTTCCGATGGCATATGTCTCCAGGCCTGGAAAACGCTTTTTCAGCTGTTCGATAACTGATTTACCCATCTTCCCGCCCTGTCCGTCTATGATGACAATTTTCATGGATTCACCTTCTTTTCTTTTGTGCTGGGTATATTTTAACAGAAATGCAGGGGAAAGTAAATGTTATCCACAGATGGGCAGAGTATGAGGGTGGAATTGTGGATAAAGATGAGCGGAACAATCTTATATGGGAATAAAAAGCCTTGCAAGCCGGTCTTGACAAATCAGAGTCAGGTGATATAATCAAGAATAGCAATAAGCAGCAAAGGCATTGAGGGAAACAGTAGTCAGTGGGAAGTATCCAGAGAGCAGGCCGGTTGGTGGAATGGCCGCATACCAAAGATTGACGAATACCAGTCCTGAGCCGCGTCAGGGATGTCCGGATATGTGTTACAGCACAAAGAAGGATGGGAAATGGCGCCGTACCCCGCGTTAAGGGATAAATGAGTGAAAATCAAGGTGGAACCGTGTGAATGCACCCTTGGACATAAGAATATGTCCAGGGGTTTTTATTTTCCCGTTTTTTACACAGGATTCCGGCAGCGGACATATTCAGAAGGAATGTTTTTCAGCAGAACAGCCGGAATCATCATATCAGAATAACACCAAAGAGATGGAGCCTTAAATGGCCCATAGAAGAAAGGAGATTCGTATGAAGATCATTTTACCAGACGGAAGTGTACAGGAAGCTGAGGATGAATTAAGGGCCATACGCCATACGGCATCCCATGTGCTGGCACAGGCAGTGAAAAGATTGTATCCGGATGCAAAGCTGGCCATTGGACCGGCTATTGATGACGGCTTTTACTATGATTTTGACAGGGAGGGAGGCTTCACTCCTGAGGACCTAGAGAAGTTAGAGGCAGAGATGGCTAAGATTGTAAAGGAAAATCTTCCGGTTAAGCCTTTTGTGCTTCCAAGGGCTGAGGCTGTCAGATTCATGGAGGAAAAAGGCGAGCCGTATAAGGTAGAGCTTATCGAAGACCTGCCTGAGGAGGAGACCATAAGCTTTTACCAGCAGGGCGAATTTGTGGACCTTTGCGCAGGACCCCATATCATGTATACAAAGGGTGTAAAGGCATTTAAGCTTACGAGTATCGCAGGCGCGTACTGGCGAGGCAGCGAGAAGAACAAGATGCTTACCAGGATTTACGGAACCGCGTTTGCCAATAAGACAGACCTGGAGAGCTACCTGACCATGATGGAGGAGGCAAAGAAGCGTGACCACAGGAAACTGGGCAAGGAGCTTGGTCTGTTCATGTTTGCAGAGGAAGGACCCGGGTTCCCATTCTTCCTTCCAAAGGGAATGACGTTAAAGAATACCCTGATTGATTACTGGCGTGAGATTCATTACAGGGACGGCTATCAGGAAGTTTCCACTCCTATTATTCTGAGCCGTAAGCTGTGGGAGAATTCAGGACACTGGGATCATTACAAAGACAATATGTACACCACGGTCATTGACGAGGAAGACTATGCTGTCAAGCCTATGAACTGTCCGGGAGGAATGCTGGTTTATAAGAATCAGCCCCACTCTTACCGCGACCTGCCTTTAAAGGTAGGCGAGCTGGGACTGGTTCACCGCCATGAGAAGAGCGGACAGCTCCACGGTCTGATGCGCGTGCGCTGCTTTACCCAGGATGATGCCCATATCTTTATGAGGGACGACCAGATTGAGGATCAGATTAAGGGCGTAACAAAACTGATTAATGAAGTGTATACACAGTTTGGCTTTGAGTATTTTGTGGAGCTGTCCACCAGGCCCGAGGATTCAATGGGTTCTGACGAGGATTGGGAGATGGCTACAAACGGCCTGAGGAAGGCGCTGGAGGACATGGGCCTTGATTATATTGTAAACGAGGGCGACGGCGCGTTCTATGGTCCTAAGATTGACTTCCACCTGAGGGATTCCCTGGGCAGGACATGGCAGTGCGGTACCATCCAGCTGGATTTCCAGATGCCTCAGAGGTTTGACCTGGAGTACACGGCTGAGGACGGTTCCAAGAAGCGTCCAATTATGATTCACCGCGTATGCTTCGGATCCATTGAGCGTTTCATCGGCATCCTGATTGAGCACTTTGCAGGCAAGTTCCCGGTATGGCTGGCTCCGGTACAGGTTAAAGTAATTCCTGTTTCTGAGAAGTCCATGGATTATGCAACCGGTGTATATGAAAAATTAAAGGTTGCCGGCATCCGCACAGAGCTGGATCACAAGGACGAGAAGGTAGGCTACAAGATCCGCCAGGCACAGCTGGAGAAGGTTCCCTATATGCTGGTTCTGGGTGAGAAGGAAGCGGCAGAGGGAGCAATCACGGTGAGAAGCCGGGATAAGGGCGACCTGGGTGCTGCGGGACTGGATGCGTTTATTGAAGATATTAAAAAGATGATTGAGACGAAAGAGAAATAACAACCGCAAAAAGGCGTTTAAGATAAGGTTATATCCGTATCTTAAGCGCCTTGTGCTTTATACACAGCCCATCACAGGCAGGTTTTCTTATGCCATGGGAACAGTCCGCTCATATCCATCCGCAGTTTTGCGCAGTACAGCACCGGATGTATTCCCGGCAAGTGTTTCTATGGTTAATGCTGTAATATCATCGACAACACATTTGTCAGCTTTTATACAGACCTGTATTGCATTGACGAGACAGTTTTGGGATTCTTTGTTTTTGCCGGCTGCCTGAATCTCATGGTAGATTTGGTTTGCAATGCTCTGGCAATGGTCTCCTTTTGCTTCACATCATCTTTCCAGGTTATTTTAAGTTTCACACCGTTTTTTTCATACCATGAGTTTAATTCCGTAACAGGGTCCAGCAGTTCCCAGCCGCCTGTTTTAGAATAGACTGCAATTTCCTCATTATGTGTCTTGTCTGCCACGGTATAGATAATTGCTTCCGATTTTTCTTCTGCTAACATATGAGCCAGATAACTGACCTGGGCGCCGTGGCGGATCACCTGATATTCCTGGTCATCCCGCTTTTCCTTATTAATTGTCACATTCATGGAGTTGTAACGAATTATGTTATAGGGTTCTGACGTATCTGATTTCAGCGCATTGAAGATGGCATGGTTCATCTCGCTGATAATACGCAGTTCCTCAGGGCTTTCTGAAGGCACGATACTGCGCCCCGCCCCTATGGTCAGGGCCAGGTCATGCATATCATAGTCGCCAGTGTAAAAAAAGCGCGGAAATGTGTCCTTATCATTTTCCAGCACTTTAAGGATGACTGGCATGGAGCCTTTCAGGAGAAGGACATCATGTTTCATTCCTTTGCTGTCAGTAATAACCGTACATTGTCCGGGAAATTTTTTTTTGATTTCACTGCATCCCAGCCTGCTCAGATAAAGTCCCACCGGAACATTACCCTTCCAGGATGCCACGAAACCGCCCAGCAGGCTCCACGCGTCAAGGGTTGATGCGGTACTGGCGTCCGCTTCCATGGCTGACAGCAGTGCCGTATTTAAATCTGCCAGACCAGCATTTGCCTTAAGCCCCAGGGTTTTACTTTTTATGGTTTTGTCCAGGATATCATGTCCCTTTGCGGCGGCTCCCTTTTTCAGCTGGTTTAATGTGGCGGAACCTGCATTGCGGAAGCTGACCATGACAGTATGCTTTCCGGCATATGCTTCAATACTTTTTGCGTCCTCCTTTAACAGATACCCTTCAGATTCCAAATTTTCATATGAAATACGTTTCATTTTCCTAACCTTCCTTTCGCCTGTTTATACTAAAATGGTTGAATACATCCCTATGCGTATGCTTTCTGGTTTGCATGCATCCTTAGGGTAATTGCAGTATAAGACAGGAAAGGTGTTTAATGAGGACACTGTCATGGATGGTTAGTTTTCAGGCATATTTTTTATTTTCCATAAGAGGTTACCGTATGGTCTGCCATACCAGGCTACCGTATCAGGCTTCCATCCGTCCTCACGGTCACAACCTGCCACGGAATGAATTTCCCGCTGGCCTGGAGGGCGCGTTTCGCGGCATTTTCAATACCGCCGCAGCATGGAACTTCCATGCGGACAATGGTGACATCCCTGATATCATTGAGACGGATGATTTCCGTCAGCTTTTCAGAGTAATCCACCATATCCAGCTTTGGACAGCCGATGAGTGTGATGCGGCCGGCTATAAAGTCATTGTGGAAATTGCCATAGGCAAAGGCGGTACAGTCAGCTGCTATCAAAAGGCGGGCATCCTTAAAATAGGGAGCCTGGACAGGAGCCAGCTTAATCTGCACAGGCCACTGGGTCAGACGGCTTTCCGGACATTCTCTGTGAAGGGGGGCGTCGGAAGGGGACAAGTTCCGGCTCTGGTGCATACGGGCTTTTACGGCTGCCTCATCATAGGCAGCTGCCTCCCTTTCCTCAAAAGTGATGGCCCCTGTGGGGCAGGTGGGCAGGCAGTCGCCAAGGCCGTCGCAGTAATCGTCCTTTATAAGCCTGGCTTTGCCATTTACCATTGCAATGGCGCCTTCATGACATGCGTCAGCACATGCGCCGCATCCGTTGCACAGGTCTTCATTTATCTTAATAATTCTTCTGATCATTCTTTTATCCTCCTCGTTATGGGTACTTTAGCCAATGGATGTTATGATAGAAGTATACAATGGAGACGACGGATTGTATGTTGTTACAACAACATTTCATATGTGGATTTTTACCATTTTTTAAAGCAGGCATGACAGCGGGAAGATTATGGCGATGGCCGGAAGGATATTTAAGACTTTGGTCCGTTTGATGCCTGCAATTTTTAATCCCACTGCCAGGGTGATGATCCCGCCGCAGGCCTTAAAATTAGCCAGCATGGTATCAGTGACCAGGGGGAGTATGTAGGAAGCTCCTCCAAACAGAAGGATGCCCACGGCAAATTGCGGAACTGCGATAAAGCCTACCAGATAGCCTGCGGTGGTTCCGAAGATAATGGCTGTAAAGAAATCCATGACAGCCTTGGCATAGAGGATGGAATGGTCGCCGGTCATGGCTGAATTCATGGCGCCGAATACCCCGGTGCCGCTGAAGCAGAACAGGATAATCATGCTGATTAATACATCCATCTGTTCGTCATCCAGGTTCACGGGAAGTTTTTGCTCCAGCTTGTGAAGCCCCTTTAACAGATTATCCTCCAGGTTCAGAAGTTCTCCTATGACCGTTCCCACGATAAGGGCCAGTACCACGGCTGACAGACTTTTTAACATGATAATAAGGCTGATTCCCATGGTGATGGCCGACAGACCAAAGATATTGGGCAGGGCTTCTTTTAATTTCTGTGGAAAATAATTTTTTAAAACTGCCCCCAGGATACCTCCCAGGAATACGGCAGCGCAGTTGGTTATGATTCCATATGGCATAGGGCATTTGTCTCCTTGTTTGATTTTAGATGTAATGTTTACTTTGTTGGTTTCCCGGTATCAGCGTGATTTTCCATTCTTTGATATAATTCCTGGAACATTTCCATAAATTTACCAACCTTTTCAGTAGGGATATCCTGAAAGGTATATTCCTCCAGTCTGGCAAATGCCTCCGTTACCTCCCTGCCCATTTCCCTTCCGCGGTCAGTCAGAAAGATATAAAAAGATCGCCGGTTGCCGTCCGTTCTTCTGCGCTCAATAAGGGATTTTGCCTCCATGCCGTTGAGTACGGAGGTGAGGGTAGCGGCTTCTATATGGCAGGCATTTGCTATTTCTTTTTGGTTTGCCCCATCGTGTTCCATGAGATAGTCCAGGACCTTGGGCTGTCCGGGAGTCAGCCCGGTATGGTACAGTTCCGCCATGAGCTGCTTCAGATATATGGCATGGCCTGCCATTAGAAGATAGTGAAATGTCATGAATATACGGACCACCTTTCAAAATAATTAGAATGCTAATAATTATAATTCAAACTATATACTGTGTCAATTGGATTTTGCCTATGCTGCCGATATTTATTACTTTCCCCGTACTTTACAATCTTCTTAAATTTTATCATATATCAATATTAATTTATCGAATATCAATAAAAAGATATTGAAAAATAATATAAATGGTGTTATATTCCAAGTAAGGAATCAAGTAAGAAATTCCAGGTGAGGCTTTTACCAGGGTAACCCGTAAGCCCCGCAAGCCCTTTTGCAGGGCACATAAGCAATACAGAAAGGTGGATTTAGTATGAATATGCGTTTGGTAAGATTTACAAAAGGGCTTCTGGACATCATGTTTTATGTGGGGATGGCTATAACAGCGGCGATTCCGGTTATTTTCCATTATGTAGGTATGTATATAGAGAAATTCAGGACCTACTACGTGGTTCAGTGTGCGCTTTACATGGCGTCCGGGGTGCTGGCTCTTTTGCTGGTGCTGGAGCTGCGGCGGATGTTTGCAACTGTGCTGGCAGATGATGCATTTGTGATGGAAAATGCGGCATCCTTAAAAAGAATGGGGAAATGCAGCTTTCTCATAGCCGTTCTGTCTGTTCTCCGCCTTTTTGTGGCGTTTACTCCGGCCACAGCAGTGATTATTATTGTGTTTTCAATCGCAGGCCTTTTCTGTTTTGTGCTTTGTCTGGTATTTGAACAGGCGATCCGCTACAAGCAGGAAAATGACCTGACCATATAGACAGGGAGGAATGACATGGGAATTGTAATCAATCTGGATGTGATGATGGCCAGGCGAAAAAAGGGCCTGAAGGAATTGTCTGCGGAAGTGGATATTACCATGGCAAATCTGTCCATCCTGAAAAATAATAAAGCAAAGGCAATCCGGTTTTCCACCCTGGAGGCGATCTGTAAAGCTCTGGACTGCCAGCCGGGAGATATATTAAGTTATGAACAAGAGGAAGGAGAGGATGAGAATGGACGATAAGATGTATTTGACCGCAACAGCCCAGGGGGAAGTAAAGGGCACTGGGGGCCGGGCAGAGGAGAAATTAGGCGCACGTCTGCAGCGGATTGGAATGGAGTTTGGATTTTTCGGTGTTCTCAGCATTTTTTATGGTGTAAGCGCCAGCTTCTGCCTGTTTCGGAATCCTCTGGGGATTACAGTCCCTTTGTTTGTGGCGGTGACCTATGGGGCTGCATTTCTGATATTCAGAAAAATGGGGGTGCCCATCAAGAAGGATTCTTATTTGCTGGCAGCCGTATCCCTTTTGATTGGGCTTTCCGCCTGTTTTACGGGTAATATGGCAGTTGGTTATTATATGAACCGTCTGGCTCTGATTTTGCTGTTCTGTATTTTCATCCTTCACCAGTGCCATCAGGATAATAAGTGGAATATAGGAAAATACATGGCTTCCATTGTTCTGTATCTGGCTCAGGCGGTAGGGATGGTTCTCTACCCCTTCCGCCATTTAGGGGAATATATACTGTCCCTTAAGGATAAACGGAGCCGGAATGTGTTCCGGCTGCTGGCAGGCGCCTGTGCGGCTGTACCGGCTGTAATATTCCTGTGTGTGCTCTTGTCTGGGGCTGATATGGTATTCAGGAACATGCTGTCAGTTGTCATTTCAAAGTTCCTCAATCCGGTTACCCTGTTCATGGTGGTGATCCAGACCGTATTCTGGTCACTGGCCATGTACTGTCTGGTCTGCAGCGCCTATGGAGGAAGCATCAGCGACGGGATGGTCAATGTACGCAGGCATTCGCCGGTGGCAGCGGTCAGCTTCATGGCCATGGTGGGTTTGGTTTATCTGGTATTCTGTGTCATCCAGATTGTGTATCTTTTTATGGGAAAGGGCAGCCTGCCGGAGGGGATGACCTATTCCCAGTACGCCAGACAGGGATTTTTCCAGCTTCTCTTTGTGGCTGTCCTGAACCTTGTGATGGTACTCATGTGTCTTAAGTATTTTCGGGAACATGTGCTGTTAAATGGGTTTCTGCTTCTGGTCAGCCTCTGTACCTATGTGATGCTGGCATCCGCGGCATACAGAATGGTGCTTTACGTACAGCAGTACCAGCTGACCTTTCTCAGAATCCTGGTACTATGGTTTTTGGCCATGCTGTTTGTGCTCATGGCAGGGGTGGTAATTCTTATTTTCAATCATGAGTTTCCTCTGTTCCGGTTCTGCCTGGCTGTGGTATCCTCCTTTTATCTGGTATTTGCCTGGATGAGGCCGGACTATATAACAGCCCGCTATAATGTGGCGCACAGGGACAGCATTGCCGGGGTGGAGCAGAGCGACTTTATGCGCCTTTCCACAGATGCCGCACCGGCCCTGGAGGGAATGGAGGATTCCGAAATAAAGGAGCACCTTCTGTCCTGGTATGCCGGAAGATACGAGGTTTGGGATGATGGGAACCCCATGGGTCTCAGGACCTTTAATTTTTCAGTGCTGAAAGCCAGAAATAAACTCTGAGAATTTCTCTATGAATCCCATGGTTTTTCATGTATACTATGAAAAGAAAAACGCGGATGATATGGAGCTGACAATATGAAAATAGCAGTGATGGGATACAGCGGTGCGGGGAAATCCACACTGGCTAAGAAACTGGGCAGGCTCTACGACTGCCCGGTTCTGTATTTGGACAGGATACAATTTGAGCCCGGATGGAAAGAGAGAAACCGGGAAGAAGCAAAACGTATGGCAGAGGAATTTCTGAATGAGAATCAGGACACGGGCTGGATTATTGACGGAAACTACGCTAAATTCTGCCAGGAACGGCGTCTGGAGGAAGCGGATCTCATTGTATTTATGGACTATACCAGAAGAATCTGCCTGTGGCAGGCGGTGAAACGGTATCTGGAATACAGGGATAAAACCAGGGAGAGCATGGCAGAGGGCTGCCGTGAGAAGATTGACTGGGACTTTGTGAAATGGATTCTCCGTGACGGAAGGGATGAGAACCACAGCTATCGGTCCATTAAAGCCAGATATCCCCATAAGACGCTGGTGGTCCGCAACCGGAAACAGCTGAAGGACAGCATGACAAGGCTGATATTGAGAAGCCGTGAGAGGACATTGGGATGAAACAGGAAGAACTTCTGATTAACCGCCTGGCCGCATATGCCAGGTCGGACATGTATCCCTTCCATATGCCAGGGCATAAGCGCAGGACGGGGCCGGAGGATTCCTTTATGAACTCCTGCGTGGACTCCTTTACAAATCCCTTTGCAGTGGATATAACGGAGATTGAGGGGTTTGATAATCTTCACCATCCAGAGGGCATTTTAAAGGACTCCATGAAATGGGCGGCAGATGTCTACGGTGCGGACCAGACCTATTATCTGATTAATGGAAGTACCGGCGGGATACTGGCAGCAGTATGCGGATCCGTTCCCAGAGGCGGGAGAATCCTGGTGAGCAGGAACTGCCATAAATCAGTGTACCACGGAATCTGTCTCAATCAGTTGAAAACCTCTTATGTTTATCCACAGGAGATAGAAGGATTGGGGATACAGGGAGGAATTACGGCTGAAGATGTGGACAGGATGCTTAACCGGTATATGGATACACAGGCCGTACTTATCGTATGTCCGACCTATGACGGAATTGTATCCGATATAGAGGCCATTGCCCGAATTGTACACAGGGCCGGGCTTCCGTTGATTGTGGATGAGGCCCACGGCGCCCATTTCCGGTATGACGCCATGTTTCCTGTGTCTGCCCTGGACCTGGGAGCAGATGTGGTGATTCAGAGCGTCCACAAGACCCTTCCCAGCCTGACCCAGACAGCCCTGCTCCATATTAAATGCAACCGGCCGGACGGTGGATGCTATGCAGACAGGGAGCGGATTGACCGGTATATCCATATGGTGCAGAGCAGCAGTCCTTCTTATGTTCTAATGGCCAGTATAGAGAACAGTATTTACCAGATGGAACAGACGGATACGGCGCCTTATGGGAAACAGCTTCACAGGCTGCGCCGGAGACTGGGTCAGATGAGGCATCTTCGTCTTGCGGATACAGGGCTTATAGGACAGGCCGGAATCAGGGACCTGGATATCTCCAAAATCGTGGTGTCTACCAGGGGAACCTGCTTGTATCCGGCAGAGGATGGATTGACCGGGTTTACAGGCGCGCAGCTGGATGACATTCTGCGCAGAGAGTATCACCTGGAGATGGAGATGTACGGGGCAGATTACGTGACAGCCATTACCACGGTTATGGACAGCGGGGAAGGCCTGGAGCGGCTGGGAGATGCATTGACCAGGATTGACACCCAACTGACGGATGCCGGTTATAAACCAGACGGGCGCAGAGGGGACCAGAAAAGTGTATACAGTATGCGGTGCGACACGGCCATGTCCATGGGAGAAGCCATGGAGGAGAAAATGGCGTCTGTCGGTCTGGAGGACAGCGCAGGGTGTATTTCCGGGGAGTTTGTCTATATTTATCCGCCGGGTATCCCCATTGTGGCTCCCGGGGAATGGATCAGCAGACCCATTCTGGAAGTGATCCTGGAATACAGGGATAAGGGGCTTCCGGTGCAGGGGCCTGCGGACCAATCCCTAAGGACCATCCGGGTTGTGCAGAAGGATTGATTTTATATTAAGACGGAATGAGAACTGACTGAGATTAGAAAGTGCAGAGAGAATCATGGGAAAGATATTTTATGTCATGGGCAAGAGTGCCTCGGGAAAAGATACCATATATAAGAAGCTCCACAGCAGAATGCCGGAACTTAAGACAGTTACCATGTATACCACCAGACCCATACGGGACGGGGAACACAATGGGGTGGAGTATTTTTTTGTGGATAGCTCCTATCTGGACCAGTGCAGGAAAGATGGTATTTTAATTGAATGCCGGACGTATGACACGGTATACGGCCCGTGGAGTTATTTTACAGCGGACGATGGGCAGATCGATCTGAAAACAGGCAATTATCTGATTATGGGAACTCTGGAATCCTACGGGAAGATGCGTGCTTATTATGGAGAGGAAGCCCTTGTTCCTATCTATATTCATGTAGAGGATGGATTGAGGCTGCGCCGGGCTCTGGAACGGGAGCAGCAGCAGACCGTGCCTAAGTATAAGGAAATGTGCAGGCGTTTTCTGGCAGATGAGGAGGATTTCAGCCCCAGCCATCTGGAACAGAGCAATATAACAAGGCAGTATGAAAATGTAGTGCTGGAGGATTGTCTCAGGGAAATTGTGCAGGAGATTGAGAGGATTTGCCATACGCAATAAAATGCAGGACAGCCGGAGTTTCAGCACACCTGAAACCGGCCACTATAAAATACGTGCTGTGAATGCCAACTGGATTGGGCTTTCGCAGCACGTTTTTGTATAGAAAAAATTATTATGTAAAAAATCAGTGCGTTACCTGGCCTCAGATACTGTGCACCGGCTTCTGGGGTCTTCCGGTCTGCGGATTCTCCAGATTATATTCATTAATCTTATTAAACAGCTGCCTGGCGCTGATGCCCAGCTTATAGGCGGTGGCTGATATGTTCCACCCCATCTGGTTAAGTACCCACTGAAGGTACTCCCTCTCGCTGCGGCGCTTGAATTCCCGCCAGGGGACGATTCCTGCCTGGGTAAAGGCGGTGGAAGGACTGTCGTCATCTGTTGTCTTCAGATTATAGAGAATCGGTATTCCTTCCGTGGTGATGACATGGTTCTTGGAGAGGACCACCATCCGGTCCACATGGTTCCTCAGCTCCCTGATGTTGCCCGGATAATCATAATTAATAAGAAAATCCCAGGCCTTCTCGTCGATGCTGTCGATTCTGATTTGGTTTACCCGCTGGGATTCCTCCAGGAAGAAGTGAATCATGTCCACCAGGTCCTCCTTCCTCTCTTTGAGGGCGGGGATGCGGATGACAATGGTACTGATACGGTAAAAGAAATCTTCGCGGAACGTACTGTTGCGGACCTTGGCCACCAGATCGCGGTTGGTGGCGGTTATCAGCCGGAAATCCAGTTGCTTGCTGTTGTTGCCGCCAATTCGCTCGATTCTCTTTGTCTCAATGGCCCGCAGAAGCTTTACCTGGGTGGTCAGGTTGATGTCGCCCACTTCATCTAAGAACAGGGTACTCTTATCAGCCAGCTCGAATTTTCCGGCCCTTCCCTTGATGGCGCCTGTAAACGCGCCCTGTTCATGGCCGAACAGTTCTGCTTCCAGAAGGGATTCCGTATAGGCATTACAGTTGACCGCTATGAGCGGCATATCGGAACGGCGGCTGCAGGCATGGATATACTGTGCAGCCACATCCTTGCCGGAACCGGATTCACCGATAAGGAGGACGTTTACATTGGAAGCTGCCACACGTTCACAGTCTTCCAATGCCCTCCGGTAGGCAGGGGATTTTGTGTTGAAAAAAAACTTTTTTTTCATATCGTTTTCGTCCATAAGCGTGTCTCCTGTACTTGATTTTTAAAAAATTATTAATTATGCATAAAATTGAGAAAAAATTAACATGAAAATTGTAAAAGAAGGGAAATGTGGAAGCAAAAAATAAAAAGAATCCCTCCCTACCCCCTATTATAACTGAAATTTATTTCACTATCAAGAAAAATAGTTCATGAAAAAAAGGAAATTTAAAAAGGCCAGAAGTTAAAAGAATGACAAAATAGACAATATAGAAAACCTATAAAGGACGGAAACCCGATAGAAAAAATGTATTTCCGTTGGTTAAAAGGTAAAAAAATAAAAAAAATCCCGCTTTAGAAAAAGTTGGCACGATAATTGCTCTAATATTATGTGGAATGGAATCCTATGCCTAATAAATAAGAAAGATCTAAAGGGTGAAACATCATGTACATCGTAGTGACAAACAACGTGAAGTGCAGGGACAGATATCAGGACAAATTAAAAGTGGACTTCCTGGAAAACGGTTCCTACATTGATGTGTTAATCAAGGTGAGAAACTATATACATAAAGGTTATCGCCTGGAAACCCATCCTATGGCAGGGAGCCTGAAGCCTAACCAGATTCCTTACAAAACAATCATAATTTCCGACTCTGAGGTTGAAAAAGAAGAATTTTACCAGTTTGAGATGGTGATGGAGAACAGTATTCAGTCCTGTGAGAAATTCATGAAGGACAGACGTACTCCTGATTGGCCGGAAAATATACTGGAAGACTTCAGGGACGTGGATTTATCCTTGATTGAAGGAGCTGTAAAAAAAATAATATACAAGGAGGAGTGATTAGATGAAACTTGAGTTGGGGTGCGTTCAGATTAACGACATTCAGTTTGCATCGGAATCAAAAGTGGAAAACGGAACTATTTATGTTAATGCAGAAGAGTTGAAGGCACTTTTGTTGGAAGATGAAAACCTGAAGTCCGTTGAGCTGGAGATTGCAAAACCAGGAGAGAGTGTCCGCATCATGCCAGTAAAGGACGTGATCGAGCCACGTGTAAAAGTCAACGGAGGTGGAAACTTATTCCCAGGCGTTATTTCCAAGGTGGAGACAGTGGGAAGCGGAAGGACCAACGTATTAAAGGGTTCCGCAGTTGTTACCACAGGTAAGATTGTTGGCTTCCAGGAAGGTATCATCGACATGTGCGGTGAGGGAGCTAAGTACACACCATTCTCCCAGTTAAACAACCTGGTTGTTGTATGCGAGCCAATTGACGGACTTGCAAAGCATGCTCATGAGAAGGCTGTCAGATTCGCAGGCCTGAAGGCTGCTGATTATATCGGCAAGCTGGCTAAGGACGTAGAGCCTGATGAAGTTAAGGTATATGAGACCTGTTCCGTTAAAGAAGGAATTGAAAAGTATCCTGAGCTTCCAAGAGTAGCTTACGTACTTATGCTTCAGAGCCAGGGCCTGATGCATGATACATATGTTTACGGCGTAGATATGAAGCAGTCCTTACCAACTATCTTAAGCCCAACCGAATTAATGGACGGCGCTATCTTAAGCGGTAACTGCGTATCTGCATGCGATAAGAACACAACCTATCATCACCTTAACAATCCTGTTATCGCAGACTTATTTGAACAGCACGGAAAGACCCTGAACTTTGTAGGTGTAATCATCACCAACGAGAACGTATACCTTGCTGACAAGATGCGTTCTTCTGACTGGACATCCAAACTTTGCGAGTTCTTAGGTGTTGACGGCGCTATCGTTTCCCAGGAGGGCTTCGGTAACCCAGATACTGACCTTATCATGAACTGCAAGAAAATTGAAGCAAAAGGCGTTAAGACTGTTATCATCACAGATGAGTACGCAGGCCGCGACGGTGCTTCCCAGTCCTTAGCAGATGCAGATGCAAGCGCTAATGCTGTTGTTACAGGCGGAAACGCAAACATGGTCATCAACTTACCGGCAATGGATAAAGTAATCGGCTATCCTGAGGTTGCTGATATCATTGCAGGCGGATTCGACGGAAGCTTACAGAAAGACGGTTCCATTGTTGCTGAGCTTCAGGTAATCACAGGAGCAACAAATGAGATGGGCTTCAATAAATTAAGTGCCAGATAGGAGGATAAGATGTCAAAGTTAAGAATTGTTCATTATATTAACCAGTTCTTCGCTAACATCGGCGGCGAGGAAAAGGCTGATTACCAGCCAGAATTAAGAGAAGGCATTGTAGGCCCTGGTATGGCGTTCAACCAGGCATTTGGAGAAGAAGCAGAAATCGTAGCTACCGTTATCTGCGGTGACTCCTATTTCAACGAGAACGTTGAAGCTGCTAAAAAGACCATTCTGGATATGATCAGCAGCCAGAAGCCAGACGCAGTTATCTGCGGACCGGCATTCAATGCAGGACGTTACGGCGTTGCCTGCGGTACTGTTGCACTGGCAGTTAAGGAAGAGTTAAACCTTCCGGTTCTGACCGGTATGTACAAAGAGAACCCAGGCGCTGACATGTACAAGACCAAAGTATATGTGGTTGAGACCAAGAACAGCGCAGCCGGCATGAGAAGTGCAGTTGCCACCATGGCTCCTCTGGCACTTAAGCTTGCCAAGGGTGAGAAGCTTGGTTCTTCCAAGGAAGAGGGCTATATGCCAAACGGCATCCGTGTCAACTTCTTTGAGGACAAGAGAGGCTCTCAGAGAGCAGTAGAGATGCTGATTAAGAAGCTGGCCGGCAAGGAATTCACAACCGAGTTCCCAATGCCTGACTTCGACAGAGTAGATCCGAATCCAGCTGTTAAAGATATGGCTCATGCAAAAATCGCTCTGGTTACCTCCGGCGGTATCGTACCAAAGGGCAACCCGGACCACATCGAGTCCTCCAGTGCTTCCAAGTACGGCAAGTATGACATCGACGGTGTCATGGACCTGACAGAAGCTACCTATGAGACTGCTCATGGCGGATACGATCCGGTATATGCAAACGAAGACGCAGACAGAGTCCTTCCTGTTGACGTTTTAAGAGAATTTGAAAAAGAAGGAAAAATCGGCAGCCTGCACAGATATTTCTATACCACAGTTGGCAACGGTACATCCGTAGCTAACTCCAAGAGATTCGCTGCAGAGTTCGCACAGGAGCTGAGGAATGACGGGGTAGATGCGGTCATTCTGACCTCTACCTGAGGTACCTGTACACGTTGCGGTGCAACGATGGTAAAAGAAATTGAAAGAGCAGGAATCCCTGTAGTTCATATTGCAACTGTAGTTCCGATTTCACTGACAGTAGGAGCTAACCGTATTGTTCCTGCTATCGCTATTCCTCATCCTCTTGGCAATCCTGCATTGACCATGGAAGAAGAGAAGGAAATCAGGAGACATATACTGACCAAGGCTCTGACAGCACTGGAGACTCCGGTTACAGAGCAGACTGTATTTGAGTAAACCGTAATTAAGAAATCCGTAAAAAGAACATTGCCCGGTCCTTCCAATGGTGCCTAAAGTTACCATGGTATGATTCAACAACGTTCTGAAAATGGTGTAATTGCACAAAAAAGAGTTTGCAAACTGCCTGTTTAGTGATAAAATGTTATTTGAAGCGGCATTTTGTGAACCCTGAAATTCAATTGATGTGTAAGGAGATATTCTGATGGACAAGATTTATGATGTCATCATTCTGGGTGCAGGTCCTGGCGGACTTGCAGCTGGAATCTATGCAGGAAGAGCGCGTCTTGATACGCTGCTCATTGAAAAAGGAAAAGACGGCGGCCAGATTGCCATTACAGACGAGATTGAGAATTATCCCGGACAGATGGTAGACGGCGAGAGCGGTCCTTCCCTGATTGAAAGAATGACCAAGCAGGTAGAGAAGTTTGGAGCTGAGCGTGTCAGCGATACCATTGTCAGCGTTGATATCGAAGGTCCGGTAAAGACACTGGTTGGAAGCAACGGAACTTATAAGGCACGTACCCTGATCATTGCTACCGGCGCTTTCCCAAGGCCAATCGGCTGCAAGGGCGAGGGCGAGTTCATGGGCAAGGGTGTTTCCTACTGCGCAACCTGCGATGCTTCCTTCTTCGAGGATCTGGAAGTATTCGTAGTTGGCGGCGGCGACTCTGCTGTTGAGGAAGCCATGTACCTGACAAAGTTTGCAAGAAAAGTTACTGTTATCCATCGCCGTGATGAACTGCGTGCGGCAAAATCCATCCAGGAGCGCGCGTTCAAGAATCCTAAGCTGTTCTTTATGTGGGATACAGTTGTGGAAGAGCTTCACGGAGACGGCATCCTTTCCGGCATGACTGTTAAGAATGTTAAGACAGGCGAGCTTACAAGAATTGATGCAGACGAAGACGACGGCCTGTTCGGCGTATTCGGCTTCATCGGATACAACCCAAGAAGCGAACTGTTCGAAGGCAAGTTGGAGATGGACCGCGGATACATCAAGACCGACGAAGACATGCATACCAATGTGGAAGGCGTGTACGCAGTTGGCGATATCCGTGTAAAGAGCTTAAGACAGGTTGTTACTGCTGCTGCAGACGGAGCAATCGCTTCCATGCAGGTTGAGAGATGGCTTGCAGAGCAGAAATAAGTGATTCATAGTTGAGAAAGGGAGGTAATACCAATGGTAGATTTAACCAAGGACAATTTTGAAGAAGAAGTATTGAAAGCTGAAGGCACAGTACTGGTTGACTTCTACGGTGACGGATGTGTACCATGCCAGGCTCTTATGCCACATATCCATGCTATGGAGGGTGATTACGGCGATAAGATCAAATTCACCTCTTTAAACACCACCAAGGCACGCCGTCTGGCAATCGGACAGAAGATTCTTGGTCTTCCTGTTATCGCTATCTACAAGGGCGGTGAGAAAGTTGCTGAGTGTGTTAAGGACGACGCAACGGTTGAGAACATCAAGGCTATGATTGAGGCTAACTTATAATTTGTCCTCAGACAACCGCATTATTTTACTAGCAACCGTCAATACTGACGTTTGTCTATATTATGGCGCCGGGTTAATCCCCGGCAGCCAAATCAAATACCAAAAATAAAATAAGGAGGAAAACGGATATGGCAATTTTGAAAGACAAAAAAGTCATCATCATCGGAGACCGTGACGGTATTCCGGGACCAGCCATAGAAGAATGCGTAAAGACCGCAGGCGCTGAAGTTGTATATTCTTCAACTGAGTGCTTCGTCTGAACGGCCGCTGGTGCTATGGATCTGGAAAATCAGAAGAGAGTTAAAGATTTCGCTGAGCAGTACGGCGCTGAGAACATTGTAGTTGTTCTTGGAGCAGCAGAGGGTGAGGCAGCTGGTTTAGCTGCAGAAACCGTTACAGCAGGCGATCCTACTTTTGCAGGTCCTCTAGCAGGAGTCCAGTTGGGACTAAGTGTATTCCATGTTTGTGAGAACGAGATCAAAGATGAGGTTGACAGCAGCGTTTATGACGATCAGATCAGCATGATGGAGATGGTTATGGACGTTGATGACATCGCTAAGGAGATGTCTTCCATCAGAGAGCAGTATTGCAAATATTTATAATTAAAATGTAACGGTCCAGAACAGTTACATTAGATGTAATTCCCCGGGAGGCTCTTCATGGGGTCTCCGGGGGTTTTGTGCAATCAATGGGTTTTTATTGCACAACTATGCTAGTACTGCATTGCGCAAGTTCCAGTATGATACATAGCTGTACTTTGCGGCGGAGCGAAGGCGGCCGCGGACTGAGACTTGCGCAACGCAGTACTAGATGTCATAAATTATGGTGAGGTGAAGGAATGAACGGTTATGCAGTTTTAAAGGGTGCCAGCTATACATTGGCGGTTACACCTGATATGGTTATTCACAATGGTACAACACAGACAACAGAGATGATTGTTAATCCTGAGTCAGAATATTTGAAGGAACTTCCAAGCCATTTGAGAAGTTTTGAGGATGCCGTTAACTATATGCCGAACCAGGTATATATTGGCAATGAAAAGCCACAGAAAATGGCTGAGGTTGGATTCCCATGGTATGATAAATTAATGGATGGAGCCAGCAAGGACGGCAAGTACGGCGAGATCATGCCTGAGGATGAGTTCTACGGCCTGATTCAGATCTGCGACGTATTTGATCTGGTTAAACTGGAAAAGGGATTTGCAGCAGATGTTAAAGCTAAGCTGGACGCCCATCACATGTTCACAGACGAGCATGTAGCTATTCTTGATAAGAACAGCGAGACAACACAGGAAGAAATCGCTGCTCTGGTAAATGACGAGCATGCAGAGCCTCTGTACTTCAACAATGTACTGGTTGGCGCTGTTAAGAGAGCTCATGACGTGGATGTCAACTTATCCGCACACGTTATGTTAGAGAACCTGGTAACAAAGGCTTCTAACGTATTATCCTTACTTAACTTAGTAAAAAAAGCAGGAGTTAATCCCGCTGACATAGATTATGTTGTTGACTGCTGCGAGGAGGCCTGCGGCGATATGAACCAGAGAGGCGGCGGCAACTTTGCAAAGGCAGCTGCTGAGGTTGCCGGATTTGTTAACGCAACCGGTTCTGACGTAAGAGGCTTCTGTGCAGGACCAGCTCATGCAATGCTTCATGCAGCTGCCCTGGTAAAGGCAGGAACATTTAAGAACGTTGTGGTTACAGCAGGCGGCTGTACCGCTAAATTAGGTATGAACGGCAAGGACCATGTAAAGAAGGGACTTCCGATTCTGGAGGACGCTATCGCAGGATTCTCCGTATTAGTAAGCGCTGATGACGGCGTAAGCCCACAGATCAGAACTGATATCGTGGGACGCCACACCGTTGGAACAGGATCCGCTCCTCAGAACGTTATCTCTTCCCTGGTAACCAATCCTCTGGATGAGGCTGGTTTAAAGATTGTGGATATCGACAAGTACTCTCCTGAGATGCAGAATCCGGATATCACCAAACCCGCAGGCGCAGGCGATGTTCCTGAGGCTAACTACAAGATGATTGCTGCTCTTGGTGTTAAGAGGGGCGAATTACAGCGTAATGAGATCGCAGATTTCGTTAAGGAGCATGGTATGACCGGCTGGGCTCCAACCCAGGGACATATTCCTTCAGGCGTTCCTTACCTTGGACTTCTGAGAGACGAAATCCTGGCTGGCGAGACAAAGCGCGCCATGATTATCGGTAAGGGAAGCTTATTCCTTGGAAGAATGACCAATCTGTTCGACGGCGTATCCTTCGTGGTTCAGGCCAACGATGGTTCTGCTTCAGAGGAGAACGGCGGCGTAGATGAGAGCAAGGTAAAGGCTATGATTGGCCAGGCCATGAGAGCGTTTGCCGAGGGTCTGATGGGCGAAGAGGAATAATTTTCACCGAGAGAAAGGAAATATGTTATGTCTGATAAGAAAATAAAAGCTATGATTGCTAATACTTTTCTTGAGGTGGCCGATGCTCTTGAAACAGGACAATATGGCAAAAAGCCGGTTATCGGCTTCGCCTCAGAAGGCAGCGAACATGGCCAGGATAATATAGAAGAAGCCATGAAGATTGCCGAGATGAAGGGACTTAAGGCTGTCCTGATCGAGGGGGAAGACCTTCATAAGAAGATGGAAGAAATGCTGGATTCCGGCGAGATTGACGGCGCTGTAACCATGCACTATCCATTCCCCATCGGTGTGTCCACAGTAGGAAAGGTTGTCACCCCAGGCAAGGGAAAGCCTATGTATATTGCCACCACCACAGGTACGTCCGACACAGACCGTATCAGCGGCATGGTTAAGAATGCAATCTATGGAATCATTGCAGCAAAGGCTGACGGTGTGGAAAATCCAACCGTGGGCATTGCCAACATAGACGGCGCCCGCCAGACAGAGAAGGCGCTTCTCAAACTGGCTGAGAACGGCTATGATATTAACTTCGCGGAGTCCGTAAGGGCTGACGGCGGTATTGTCATGAGAGGAAATGACCTGCTGGGAGGAACTCCCGATATCATGGTTATGGATTCCCTGACAGGCAACCTGATGATGAAGGTATTCTCTTCCTATACCACAGGCGGTAATTACGAGTCCTTAGGATTCGGTTACGGTCCCGGCGTGGGCGAGGGATATGACCGTCTTATCATGATTGTGTCACGTGCTTCCGGCGCGCCTGTAATTGCAGGAGCCATGGAGTATGCCACAAACCTGATTCGCCATGACTGGAAGAAGATTGCTGATGAAGAATTTGAGAAGGCAAATAAGGCCGGACTTAAGGATATCATCAACGAGTTAAAGTCCGCTGGCAAGAAGGATGCAGGCGCAGCAGCCGAGGAAGTGAAGATGCCTCCTAAGGAAGTGGTTACTTCACAGATTCCGGGTATCGAGGTAATGGACCTGGAGGACGCTGTTAAGGCGCTCTGGAAAGCCGGTATCTATGCTGAGAGCGGCATGGGATGCACAGGCCCCATCGTACTGATGTCTGATGCCAACAAGGATAAGGCACACGAGATTCTGAAGGCAGCCGGATACGTTAGCTAAGATAAAGCCATTCATTCATAAGTTATACATTTTCCGTGCCCGCGAAACATCGCTTTCGCGGGGCGGAAAATCAGAATAGATTTAAGTTTTCGCGATAACTTTTTTGAAAGTTTCGGATTGACATACAACTGAATACATGATAGTATATTAAAGTTAAATGCTATCCAAAAGATATGGAGGTAGATAGGTTGCTGGTGTGCCTCGCGGTCTTCAAAACCGTTGTGGGGGGTTAAGAGCCCTCTGGGTGGGTTCGATTCCCACCTCCTCCGTTTAAACCATATCTGTAGTGGAGGTAATATATGATGGAAGATAGAAGAGAGTTACTCCGAAAGATTCCGAAAATTGACGAGGTGCTGCAGGATGAGCGGCTCTTTTTTTTTACGGAAAGTACGCCCAGAGCAGTGATTGTGGACTCGGTCAGGGAAGTCATTGATGAGCTGAGAAAGGACATCCTGGAAGGCAGGCGGAGTCAGGTGGGGACCAAGGAAACGCTGATGACGGAAATTGTGGCCCGCATTACAGGCAAGAAGAAAAAGAGCCTGCGGCGGGTTATCAATGCAACCGGGGTGGTGCTGCACACCAACCTGGGAAGGGCAAATCTGTCGGATAAGGCCTGCGAGAGCATCATGGACGTGGCCAGAAATTATACCAATCTGGAATACGATGTGAAGCGCGGATCCAGAGGGTCACGCCATGACCATGTGGAAAAAATCCTGACCAAGATTACGGGAGCGGAAGCCGCCATGGTGGTTAATAACAACGCGGCGGCCACCATGCTCTGTCTCTCCGCCCTGGCAAAGGACAAGGAAGTCATTGTCTCCAGGGGGGAGCTGGTGGAAATCGGAGGTTCCTTCCGGGTGCCGGAAATCATGGAACAGAGCGGCGCCAGGCTGATGGATGTGGGAACCACAAACAAGACAAAGCCCTCGGATTATCTGAATGCCTACCATGAAGGTGAGACCGGCGCACTGATGAAGGTCCATACCAGCAACTACAGGATACTGGGCTTCACCCAGGAGGTGGAACTTCCTGAGATGGTGGAGCTGGGTAAGAAATTAAATCTTCCGGTTATCTACGATATGGGAAGCGGTCTCATGGCTGACCTGACAGACTGCGGGGTGGACGAGCCCACGGTTCTGGACGCCTTAAAGACCGGCATAGACGTGATTCTGTTCAGCGGGGACAAGCTGTTGGGCGGGCCCCAGGGCGGTATCATCGCAGGAAAGAAAGAGTACATTGATAAAATGAAGGCCCATCCCCTGGCAAGGGCGTTCCGGGTGGACAAGATGACGCTGGCGGCCATGGAGGCCACCTTCTTTGAGTATTCGGATATCCGCCAGGCCCGAAAGACCATACCGGTGCTGAACATGATAACCACACCGGCCGCAGAGCTTAAGGACAAGGCGGAGAGGCTGGCCGGGGAGATCCGCAGAACAACCCATAACTTCACCGTGGAGGTGGAGGCGTGCAAGGACCAGGTAGGCGGCGGTTCCGCCCCCACCGTGCTGTTGGACGGATATGCGGTGGCGGTTCAGGGCAGGACATTGGCGCCGGAGAAGATTGAGCGCCTTCTCCGCAAAGAGGAAATTCCAATTATTATAAGGATTACCCACAACCAGGTTTATCTGGATGTGAGGACCATCAGGGAAGATGAGTTTGAATATATTGTAGCAGCGTTTACCGCAATGGACAGCAGACAGGTTGAGGGGTGATGATATGCAAAATGTAATAGTGGGAACAGCCGGTCATGTGGACCACGGCAAGACATGTCTCATAAAGGCCCTTACAGGGACGGATACGGACAGGCTGAAGGAGGAGCAGAAAAGGGGAATAACCATTGAGCTGGGATTTGCCAACCTGCCCAATGACGCCGGAATCCATATTGGAATCATAGATGTACCGGGCCATGAGAAGTTTGTGAAGAACATGCTGGCAGGTATTGGCGGCATCGACCTGGTGCTTCTGGTGGTTGCCCTGGATGAGGGTGTTATGCCTCAGACGGTTGAGCATTTTGAGATTCTTAAGATGCTTCATATCAAGCAGGGTATTGTGGTGTTTACCAAGGCCGACCTGGTGGATGAGGACTGGGCTGAGCTTGTTAATGATGATGTGGACAATCTGGTTAAAGGTACCTTCATGGAAAAGGCCGACCGCATCCAGGTATCTGCCTATACCGGAAAAAATATTGATGTGCTGAAACAGATGATAGTGGATAAGGTAAGGGCGGCAGGCGCCAGACGCCAGGAGAAGGAGCTGTTCCGTCTGCCTATAGACCGTGTATTTACAATGGAAGGATTCGGCACGGTTGTCACAGGAACCCTTTTGGAGGGCTGCTGCCAGGTGGGCCAGGAGGTGGAGCTCTATCCCACTGAGAAAACCGTCAAAATAAGGGAGATACAGACCCACGGCCACAAGGTGGACATGGCCTATGCCGGCCAGAGAACAGCCCTCAACCTGGTTAATATCAAGAAGGACGAGATTAACAGGGGAGATGTTCTGGCTGCCCAGGACTCCCTTTTAAAAAGCCAGTTCATAGACGCCAAGGTGCAGTTATTTTCCTCCACGGACAGGGAACTGAGAAACGGGGACAGGGTTCATATCAATTATGGTTCAGCCCAGGCCATATGCAAGGCAGTTCTCCTTGATAAGGATGTGCTGTCTGCCGGTGAGGAGGCTTACGTGCAGTTCCGGTTTGACGAGCCTGTGGCTGTGAGGAGGAATGACCGGTTTATTATCCGTTTTTATTCTCCCACCATTACCTTTGGCGGAGGCATCGTGCTGGAGGCTGAGGCGTTAAAGCATAAGAGGAATCATGAGGAAGTCATTGACAGCCTTCATATAAAGGAGCTGGGCACTGATTTAGAGGTCCTGGAGCTGGAGCTTAAGGAGGAGAGCCGGTACTTCCCGGTACCTAAGATACTGGCTGCCAAGCTCAACTGGACCAATCAGGAGACAGAAGAACAGCTGGAGGTCCTGGTCAAGGGGAAGAAGGCTGTCCGTCTCAGCGACGGAAGTTTTATCCACAAGGATTACTGGAATGAAATCACGCAGTACGGCACCGAACTCCTGAATCAGTTCCACAAGGAGAATCCTATTTCCGACGGCATGGAGAAGGAAGAATTTAAGAGCCGTATATTGGATACTTTCAAAATCCGGGAGTCCAAGAAAGCAGATGTCCTCCTGAATGAGATGATTAAGCGCAGCATTACGGTCACCATGGCAAGCGCCATAGCGGCAGCCGGATTTAATGCTGAATATTCCCATGAGCTTAAGGGGATGTTAAAAGACATAGAGGACACATATCTGAAGGCAGGATATGAGATACCGGCCACGGATGATGTGATCGGTAAGTTCAAAGACAAGAAGATGGCCAAACAGATTGTAAATGATCTTGTGAAAAAGGGTACATTGATAAAGATAAATCCAGGCGCCTTGATCCACAAGGACAACTGGGACAAGGCCATGGGACTTCTTAAGGGATACTTTGAGTCCCATCCGAACATTTCCCTGGGAGATTACAGAGATCTGCTGGGAACGTCCAGGAAGTATGCTGTTTTATTCCTGGAGTACTGCGACCAGCAGAAGATAACAAAGAAACAGGACGATGTACGTATCCTTGTCCAGAAGTCAAGGTAGGCGGCTATGGAATTCAGACAATTAGAAGCATTTGTAAATGCGGTAAAGTACAAAAGTTTTTCAAAGGCAGCAGACGCCACCTTTCTGACCCAGCCCACGATCAGCGCCCACATCAATAATCTGGAGAATGAGATGGGGACAACCCTTGTGAATCGCACAGGAAGGGAGATAACCCTGACAAAGCAGGGGGAGCTGTTTTACCCCTATGCCATTGATATGCTCCATACCCGGTCCCAGGCTCTGGCTACGGTACAGGCCCAGTGCGAGGCAATGGACGGTGTTTTGGATTTATATGCATCCAGCATTCCGGGGCAGTACTATCTGCCCCGGCTCATAGGGGAGTTTCATGCCAAATGCCCCAAAATCCGTTTTTATGTGGATCAGTCGGACAGTAAGACTGTGATTGAAAATGTCATGAGCCAGAAGGGCGAGATTGGACTCACTGGCTATAAGATGCATAACAGTCTGGTGTATGAGCCTGTGTTTATGGATGAGCTGGTGCTCATTGTGCCTGATACGGAGAAGTATGCCCGGTGGAAGATGGGGAGCACGGTGAGCTTCCGTGATTTTGAACATGAGACCTTTATCCTCCGGGAGGAAGGCTCAGGTACAAAACAGGAGATGGAAAAGGCGGAAATCCACGGTGTGCCGGTGTTTAAAAATGTGGACGTGATTGCCCGCATGAACAGCACCGAGACCATCAAACAGGCTGTGGCCGGAGGCCTGGGAATTTCCATCCTGTCCAGGATGGCTGCCGGGGAAAAGGAAGAAACCCACCGGATCAAGTACCTGAAGATAGACGGCCTGGACAAGAAACGGACCTTTTACATGGTATACAGCAAGAATATACGCCTCTCCCCGATAGCGGAAGCCTTCCGGGATCTTGTGATTGATTACAGGGACAGAAACTGGCAGCAGGATATCGGGCGGTTTATGTAAGGATTTATGCAGGCTTATCCTGCATGGAATTTTGTATAGAAAATGTCTATAGTAAAAAAACATGCTATGTTTTTTTGAATTGGATTTGCCCCTTTCACTTTGGTAAGATGAAGGTAGTTTTACCAAAAGAAAAGGGGATATGATTATGAATCTGACAAGCTCTAAAAAGACGCTGCTCTTATCCGGAGTGGCACTGGGAATACTGGCATGTATTCTCGCTTACTTTGGCAATCCAAAGAACATGGCAATCTGCGTGGCCTGCTTTATCAGGGATTCCGCCGGTGCCATGAAGCTTCACACCGCGGCGGTGGTGCAGTATTTCAGGCCGGAAATCGTGGGTTTTGTCTGCGGCTCCTTCCTGATTGCCCTGGCTACCAGGGAATACCGTTCCACGGCAGGGTCGTCTCCCATGCTGCGCTTTATCCTGGGTGTTATCATGATGATTGGCTCCCTGGCATTTCTGGGATGTCCGCTGCGCATGGTAATCCGCATGGCAGCCGGTGATTTAAACGCATATGTGGGATTTCTCGGATTTGCAGCCGGTGTATTTACCGGAACGATCGCTTTAAAGCATGGATTTTCACTGGGACGGGCTCACGAAACCGGAAAGATAAACGGGGCAGTGCTTCCGGTTGTCCTGGTGGTGCTGTTTGTACTGAGCCTGACCACCACATTGTTTGCATTCAGTGAAAAGGGTCCGGGCAGCATGCATGCCCCTGCGCTTCTTGCCCTGGCTGTGGCCCTGCTGTTTGGCGCCATAGCGCAAAAATGCAGGACCTGTTTCGCGGGCAGTATCCGTGACGTCATTTTAATGAGGAATTTTGATTTGATTACTGTGATCGGCGGACTGTTTGCAGTCATGCTGGTGTTTAACCTGGCTACAGGCGGCTTCAAGCTTTCCTTTGCAGGACAGCCGGTTGCACATTCACAACATATCTGGAATATTCTGGGACTTTACGCCGTTGGTTTTGCGGCTGTCCTGGCAGGCGGATGCCCGCTTCGCCAGCTGGTTTTAGCCGGTCAGGGTTCCTCTGATTCCGCCGTGACATTCCTTGGACTTTTGGTGGGAGCTGCTTTCTGCCACAACTTCGGGCTGGCAGCATCGGCAGCAGCTGCAGCTACCGCGGATGCGCCCGCAGCTCCGGGCGGTCTGGCCATTGCCGGTAAAGCCGCGGTCATTGGATGCATTGTTATTCTGTTTATTATCGGATTTATGCCAAAGCAGCAGGAAGGGAAATAGGAGGTAAGAGATATGTATGAAGTAGATGCAAGAGGTTTATCCTGTCCTGAGCCTGTGATGATGACGGCAGAAGCCCTTAAGAAGCATAAGGGAGAGCCGGTGAAGGTGCTGGTCAGTGAACCTCATACCAGGATGAATGTTGAGAAATATGCAAAGAGCCAGGGGAAGACGGCCACAGTAACCGAAAAGGGGTCTGAATTTGAGATTGTGATTGAATAATACAGAAGTCCCGGATTCACAGCGTGTCTGAACCAGGGCTTCTGAAACCGGATGCTGCAGTGGAAGGCAATCAGGCTGTTTGACCGCCTGGTAACGGTCTGCTGCAGCATATTTTAGATACGAAAGGATTTATGGGATGAGAAAAAAAGAACCAAAATTAATCATTACATTTCATACCACGGCAGAAGCCATTGCCATGGAGAAGCTTTGTAAGGAAAACCAAAAGACAGGAAGGATGATACCGGTTCCCAGGGAAATATCCGCGGGCTGCGGCCTTGCCTGGTGCTGCGAACCTGACATGGAACAGGAGATGTCTGAGTTCATGAAGGAAAAGGGCATGGAACATGAAGAAATGGTCCGGCTCATGTACTGATTTTAGGTGTATGCCAACAGGTGCCCTGTCTTATGTATGAATGTTGGGCAGACACCGGATTGTGATTGAAATTTCCCGATTGATTAGATGGGAAAGGGAGGCGCTATTATGATTTATTTTGACAATGCAGCTACTACCATAAGGAAACCGGACTGTGTCATTGATGCAGTGGCGGACGCCATGAGGAATTTCGGCAATTCAGGCAGAGGGGCCCATGAGGCTTCCCTGGATGCGTCCAGGATGATTTATGAAACCAGGGAGAGAATTTCGGAGTTGTTTAACCTGGGCAATCCGCTGCAGGTTGCATTTACCAGTAATTCCACTGAAAGCCTTAACACGGCTATCCAGGGCCTGTTTTCAAAAGGGGACCATGTGATTACCACAGTACTGGAGCACAATTCCGTGCTCCGGCCTCTTTATCTGATGGAAAACCGGGGCGTCAGCCTGACGATTCTGCCCTGCGATGAAAAGGGAGTTCTGTGTTATGACCAGCTGGAGGAAAGCATACGGCCTGAGACAAAGGCAGTTGTGTGTACCCATGCCTCCAACCTGACCGGCAACCGGATGGATTTGGAGCGTGTTGGCGAACTCTGCCTCAGACACGGAATCCGGCTGGTGGCAGACGCCTCCCAGACAGCGGGAGTCCTTCCCATTGACATGAAGAGGATGCATATAGACGTGCTGTGCTTTACCGGCCATAAGGGGCTTCTGGGCCCCCAGGGAACAGGCGGAATCTGCGTGGGAGACGGCATACGCATAAGATCCCTTAAGGCAGGGGGAAGCGGTGTTCATACCTATCTGAAGGAACATCCCGGGGACATGCCCACGGCCCTGGAGGCGGGGACGCTGAACGGCCATGGAATAGCAGGCCTCCATGCCGCCCTTGGCTTTATAAAGGAGACTGGGGTGGAAACCATTCACCGCAGAGAGGCAGAACTGATGCGCCGGTTTTATGACGGCGTGGTACAGATACCGGGTGTACGGGTGTACGGTGATTTCACCTCTGATGAAAGGGCTGCCATTGTGGCCCTGAATATCGGGGATTACGATTCCTCAGAGGTCAGCGATGAACTGGCTGTCACATATGGAATCTCCACCCGCCCCGGCGCCCACTGCGCGCCTCTGATGCATGAATCCTTTAAGACCGTGGAACAGGGCATGGTGCGGTTCAGCTTTTCTTATTTTAACACGGAGGAAGAGATCGATGCCGGGATTCAGGCAGTGAGGGAATTGGCGGCAGAGGAGTAGTCCGGACATATGATATAAAAATGGTGCAGAATCGGTGTTATAAGCCAGCTTAACATCGGATTCCGCACCATTTTTTGGATCTCGGTTTTGGTCCTATAAAGGCCAGGCAAACTGAGGCAATTAAAAAATATATTTATTTTCCTTGACTTTTGAGGCAGTAGTACCTATAATGATAATAGGAACTATTATTATTTATAAGTGGTATATGACCGGCCTGATTAGATGCAGCAATTTACCGGATGTGTCCAATTAGGGGAGCATAGAACGCCCCTATAAACACAAAAGAGAAGGAGGTTTTACATGAGAAGTATCACAACGTTGGATTTACAGTACGCACACAGGTTTTATGGTTTTAAAGGTGAAGCACAGTATCTGCACGGACACACAGGCATATTAACATTAGAGGTGGAGGACACGGTGAATGCAGGCGTCAATATGGTATTCCCCTGCAACGAGATCCAGAAAACAGCGTGGGAGGTTTTAAAGAACTTTGACCATGCCACGATTTTACGGGAGGATGATCCGTTGCTTCCTGCTCTTCTTGGGGTATATGAAGCTCAGGGTATCAAGGACGGTGCTCCCAACAATATTATGAAAGGTCCTGCTTTCAAAACAGATCTTGCAACAGCGTATCCGGAATGCCGTCTGGTTGTAACAAAAGAAACCATGACAGTGGAGGGCATGATTAAAATTGTCTATGATCTGTTAAAAGACAAATTAAACATCGTTAAAATAACCTTCACAAGCGGTGTAAACGCGGCGTCTGAAGAATTTAAGCCCCAGAGGACAATGGAGCGCTGCCCGTTATGCGGCATTGCTTTAGATGAAAATGGTGTCTGCCCGAAATGCAGTTACAGGAAATAGAACCGGTACGGAAAACGGGAAGCAGGAATGATTTAAACTGATAGTCGGAATTAAAAGATTGCTGCGGCAGGTATACTGCCGCGGCTATTTTTTATATCCGCAGAAAATACGTTTGGTTGGATAATATGTATATATAAATATTAAAAATAGCATAAAATATATGCAATAGTTCAGAATAACAAAAGAAATGTAAGAATAACAAATGGAAAAACGCACAGTAAAGTCATATAATATGACTATCGGAGGTAAAAACTCCCAATGAATCCGTGAACTGAAAATATGATATAAAAGGAGAGGTGTATTATGAAGAAACGGTTTTTAACAGCTTCACTGGCAACAATGATGGTTTTAAGCCTGGCAGCATGCGGCGGCGGGAAGGCGGCCGACACAACAACAGCTCCGGCAGCAACAGAGGCACCGGCAGATACCAAGGCGGAGGACAAAGCAGAGGAAACTAAGGCGGAGGAGACAAAGGCAGAAGCGGAAGCAGCAGGCGAGAAGGCCCCTGAGGATTATAAGGGAACCGTGGTTGTATATTCGCCCCATGACGCGGATCCTCTGAATGCAGGTGTTAACCTGTTTATGGAGAAGTATCCCAATGTTAAGGTAGAGGTAGTGGCGGCAGGTACCGGCGAGCTGTGCAACCGTATTGCAGCTGAGACAGCCAATCCCATTGCAGATGTACTGTGGGGCGGAGGCGCTGACTCCCTGGCAGCTTTCAAGGAATATTTTGAGCCCTATGTATGTGCAAACGACGAATTCATAGGCGCTGCTTACAAGGACCCGGACGGACTGTGGATTGGCGAGAGTCCGCTGCCAATGGTTATCTTCTATAACAAGGACCTGATTGAGAAGGACGGACTGACCATTCCTGAGACATGGGAAGACCTGACAAAGCCTGAGTGGAAGGGAAAGATTGCGTACTGTCTGCCATCCAAATCCGGTTCCGCTTACACACAGCTGTGCACCATGATTCTGGGCCATGGCGGCAAGGAAGACGGATGGGATTTCATCAAGAAATTATATGATAACCTGGATGGAAAGATTGTTGACTCTTCAGGCAAGTGCCATAAGATGGTGGCTGACGGTGAGTTCTATGTGGGACTGACCCTGGAGAAGGCTGCCGTGCAGTACAAGGATGACCCGTCGGTAGGATTTGTATATCCTAAGGATGGAACCAGCGCTGTGCCGGATGGAGTGGCCCTGGTTAAGGGATGCCCGAATGAGGAGAACGCCAAGCTGTTTATTGATTTCGTTACATCCAAAGAGTGCCAGACCGAGCAGAGCGGAAACTGGGGACGCCGTCCTGTAAGAAGCGACATGGAAGTTGGCGAAGGCATGGCTAAACTGGAAGATATTCCGCTGGTTGATTATGACTTTGACTGGGCAGCCAATGAGAAGGAAGCCATCATTGAGCATTTCAATGATATCATGGTAGATTAAACCTGTGGGAGTATTGCTTATAGATAAGCAGTAGAGATATAGAATCAGAGCAACACGGTGAAAAGGCTGTCCGGACCCGGAAGGGCGGGACAGTCTTTCACGTAAAGGATAGGATTGAATCAGGATTGGAAGATGGGCCGGGAGAAGGCAGCGTCAGCATATAAGGAGGAAACTGGTATGAGCCATGGAGTTATCATAAAGGACGCCGTTAAGAGGTACGGTGATTTTACAGCGTTAAAGGGAGTGAATCTGGAGATAAAACAGGGCGAATTTTTTACACTGTTAGGGCCCTCCGGATGCGGCAAGACCACGCTGCTTAGAATGATAGCGGGTTTTAACAGTGTGGACGGCGGAGAAATCTGCTTTGATGATAAGGTTATCAATAACCTGGAGGCCCACAAAAGGGATATCGGTATGGTGTTCCAGAACTATGCCATTTTCCCCCATCTGACTGTGGCAGAGAATGTGGCTTATGGTTTAAAGGCAAAAAAATATCCCAAGGACCAGATTCCCGGCAAGGTGGAGGAGGCTCTTGACCTGGTTCAGATTAAGAATCTGAAAGACAGAAAGCCCAACGAGCTGTCCGGCGGGCAGCAGCAGAGGGTGGCCCTTGCAAGGGCATTTGTCATAGAGCCGGGCGTGCTGTTAATGGATGAACCCCTGTCCAACCTGGACGCAAAGCTCAGGGTACAGATGAGGACAGTCATTAAAAAGCTGCAGCGCCGTCTGGGAATTACCACCATCTATGTGACCCATGACCAGGAGGAGGCACTGGCCATCTCTGATCGTATCGCGGTTATCAAAGAGGGCGAGGTGATGCAGGTGGGTTCCCCGGAGAATATATACAAAAAACCGCAGAATACATTTGTGGCAGGATTCATAGGGGTTTCCAATTTCGTGGAATGTGATGTGAACGGCGAAAATCCGGCAGCAGCAGTTCTTGATATTAAGGGGGAGTGCACCATTACATGCAGTCTCAAGGCACCCTTTAAGGGAAAGGGAATCATTTCAGCCAGGCCGGAGCAGCTGTTCTTTGATGAAAAAGAAGGTCTGCCGGGAAAAATCGTTATATCCACTTTCCTGGGTGATTTCATTGAATATGAGATTGAACTGGATAACGGACAGACCGTACAGCTTAACGAGTACACCAAGGATGTCCGCGAGCTGCGCCCGGACGGACAGCGGGTCAAGGTCAACTTTGATATCAACGCGGTAGGCGTTTACGACGCCGGAACCCAGGAGGTGATTTCATGGTAAAGTCGCGCAAAAAGCTGGACTTTTGGTTCTGGGTCAAGGTACTGGTAGTGGGATTTATGCTGATTTTCCTGTTTTATCCCTTCTGTACCCTGATAACACGTAGCTTTTTTTCAAAAAATGCGGCTGGTTTTACCCTGGAGAACTATGTCCGGTTCTTTACAAAAAAATACTATTACAATGCCCTGGGGCGAAGTCTGTTCGTGTCTGTGGTCACCACACTCACAACCTTAGTGGTGGGTGTGCCCATCGCCTATGTTATGTCCAGGTATAATGTGGTGGGAAAAAGGTTTATCCACATTTTTATCATCATGAGCCTGATGAGCCCGCCGTTTATCGGGGCTTACAGCTGGATTACCCTGTTTGGACGCTCCGGTTTTATCACCAGCCTGTTTGCCAATATCGGTATCCATCTGCCCAGTATTTACGGCAAATTGGGTATTATTATCGTATTTACCTTTAAGCTCTTCCCCTATGTGTACCTGTACACGTCAGGGGCCATGGGAAGCATAGATTCCAGCCTGGAGGAGGCTGCGGAGAATCTGGGAAGCAATAAGCTGCGCAGGCTGTGGACCATTACCCTGCCCGTGGTGCTTCCATCCATTGCAGCAGGAGCCATTATGGTATTTATGACCAGCCTGGCTGATTTCGGAACCCCCATGCTCATCGGCGAAGGCTATATGGTGCTTCCGGTTCTGGTATACAATGAATATATGAGTGAGATTGGCGGTAACGCCCATCTGGCCAGCGCATTGTCTGTTATTATCGTGATCTGCTCCACCACAGTGCTGCTGGTGCAGAAGTATTATGTATCCAGAAAGAATTACGTCATGACAGCCATGCGTCCCCCCAAGGAAGAAGTGCTTCACGGATTCAAGCGTTTCCTGGCCACATTCCCTGTGATGCTGGTCACCTTTGTGGGAATCCTGCCGCAGATTGTGGTGCTTATCACCAGCTTTATCAAATGTGATTTCACGGGCTTCCAGAAAGGATTCAGCCTGGGCAGCTATATCACCATATTCAACCGTCTGTGGACCAACATCAGGAATACATTTGTATTTTCCACGGTTGCCATTGTGTTCATTATAGCGCTGGGTATGCTGATTTCCTATATTGTGGTCCGCCAGAAGGGCGTGGCCGGGCAGCTGATGGATTTAATTATTATGTTCCCCTTTGTTATTCCGGGAGCTGTTCTGGGTATCAGCTTAATCGTTGCGTTTAATAAGCCTCCGGTGGTTCTTACAGGTACGGCCCTGATCATCATTATCGCCTTTGTGGTCAGAAAATTGCCCTATACGGTGCGGTCGGGTAGCGCCTTCCTGCAGCAGATGGACCCAAGTGTGGAGGAGGCGTCCATCAGTCTGGGCGTGTCACCCATGAAAACCTTCGGCAAGGTAACGGCAAGGCTCATGGCGCCCGGTGTGCTGTCCGGAGCCATCCTCAGCTGGATTACCTGTATCAATGAGCTGTCATCCAGCGTCATGCTCTATGGGGGCAAGACAAGTACCATCTCTGTAGCAATTTATACTGAGGTGGTCCGCAACAGCTATGGTACGGCGGCAGCACTGGCCTCCATTCTGACTGTGAGCACGGTTATCATGCTGCTGATATTCCTGAAGGTGAGCAAAGGAAAGGTGTCAATCGTGTAGTATGTGCAAAAGCCTGAAGCGTTTTGTGGAAACCTTCAGGCTTTTATGAGGAAAATGAGGAGAAAACATATGGTAAAGTTCGGGACAGGCGGCTGGAGAGCCATCATTGGGGAAGAATTTACAAAGGAAAACATACAAAAGCTGGCGCTGGCCATATGCCTTAAGATGAAGGCAGAGGGTGTGGAGGGTCAGGGCGTTGTCATGGGGTATGACAGGCGGTTCCTTTCAAAAGAGGCCATCATATGGTCCTGCGAAATATTTGGAAACCAGGGAATCAGGGTGTGGTTTGTAAACCGCAGCTCGCCCACTCCGCTGGTAATGTTCTATGTGATGAAACATGAGCTGAGCTACGGCATGATGGTGACAGCAAGCCATAATCCGGCCATCTATAACGGTATCAAGGTGTTTACATACGGGGGCAGGGACGCGGATGAGAAGCAGACAGCAGAGATTGAGTATTACCTGGAACAGGCAGAGGGACTTTATCTTCCCAATGAGGAGGAAAACGGACAGATGCCGCCGCCATCCTACCTGGAGCTTGTCAGGAAGGGCATGGTCAGGGAAATCAATCCCATGAATGAGTATCTGGATAACATCATATCCGTGATTAACATGGACGCCATCAAGGAGCGAGATTTGCGCATTGCCATTGATCCCATGTACGGTGTGAGCCTGACGGCTCTGAGCACCATTCTTTCCATTGCAAGGTGTACCATAGAAACCATTAATTCCAGGCACGACACCCTGTTCGGCGGAAAGATGCCGGCGCCCACGGAGCGGACTCTGCGGAATCTCCAGAATTATGTGCTGGACCGGTATTGCGATATCGGCATAGCCACGGACGGAGATGCGGACAGGCTGGGAGTCATTGATGACCAGGGGCATTATCTCCACGCAAACAACATACTGGTCATGCTCTATTACTATCTGCTGAAATACAAGGGGTGGCGGGGACCTGCTGTGCGCAACCTGGCAACCACCCATGTGCTGGACAAGGTGGCAGAGAGCTTTGGGCAGAAATGCTACGAGGTGCCGGTGGGGTTCAAGCATATATCCGCGAAAATGCAGGAAACGGATGCCATTATAGGAGGCGAATCCTCAGGCGGACTGACGGTAAAGGGCCATATACACGGAAAGGACGGCATCTATGCGGCGGCCCTTCTGGTGGAGATGATAGCTGTCAGCGGGAAGAGGCTGTCGGAGATAGCGGCGGATATCAGGAAGGAATATGGAGCCATTCATATGGCGGAGCGGGATTACAGGTTTACGCCAGAGGAAAAGGAACGAATCCATAACATCCTTATGGAGGAACGGAAACTGCCGGAAATGCCCTTTGAGACAGACCATGTTTCTTATATGGACGGATGCAAGGTGTATTTTAAGAACGGCGGCTGGGTTATCGCCAGATTCTCAGGTACGGAACCGCTGCTTCGCATATTCTGTGAGATGGAATATGAACCGGATACAGTCAGGGTGTGCAATCTGTTTGAAGAATATTTGGGACTGTAGGAACAGACCGGATAGACAGGAGATATAAAAATGGTAATCAAACCTCATCATTTTATGGATATCATCAAGCTGTATGGAGGAGGAATCCAGGTTTTTGTACCGGATACGGATTACGGCCATGATTTTTACCGGTCAGCAAATGAGATTATAGGGAATCACCGGATACAGATAAAAGTCACATCCGGGGCTGATGATATATGCGGGCCATGCAGGTTCCTGGGCAGTGACAAAACATGTACGGATTGTATTTCACATATAAAGGGAATCCGTTCCAAGAACAGCTACAATAAGATGCTGGATGACCGTATCATGGATATTCTTGGCCTGGGTGAGGACGCAGTGTATACGGCTGAGGAATTGTGCCAGATAATGGGAGCCTGTCCGGGGCTGGTGGCGGATGTGTGGAAGGAGGAAGCCGAAGCCTGCCGGGAAACGGCAAGGAAACGGCAGCAGCTGTTTGAGGCAGGGGTGAGAAAATATTTGGATCAGGGTAATGAAGTTATATGAATTGTGATTTAAGCAGTAATGTGTGAGGAAGGCTGCGGTTTCGTTGGCATGTGCCGGTGGAATTGCAGCCTTTTTTTGTGGATGAAGATGTAACTGTTTTGTATCGGATGTGGAAAAAGGAACGCCGGCAGACTGTAAGTCAGATGCTTCCATAAAAAAGAGAGGGAAGGGGGCGAAATTGGCGGATTATTTGCCTGGTTTTTGTATCAAAGTTGTAAAATTGTTTCTGGACTCTAGGTTCAAATGGTATAATGAGCCTAATTACTTTATTTTACAGGTCAATATATACAATCACCGGTTATAAGTCTTCGGGCAGAAAAGGGGCTCAGACTAAAGATGAGGAGGTACTGGTAATGGAGAAGGTGTCGGGGCAAAAGAGAAAAAGCAGATTAAGAGGCTGGGTATTCTGGCCTCCGTTTTTAGTGCTGCTGATGGTATTGATTTTGGGATTTGTGTCCCAGGATGCTTTTTTGAAGGTGGTCAATGGGGTAAAGGATTGGATTTGGGGGAATTTTAAATGGCTGTTCTCAGGTTATGGACTGGCAGCGGTGGGAGTATGCTTCTATGCCTGCTTTTCTAAATTTGGAAATACAGTGATTGGCGGAAAGGATGCCAAACCAATACTGGGCAAATTCAACTGGTTTGCAATCAGTTTGTGTACGACCATAGCCGCCGGCCTTATGTTCTGGGCAGCAGCAGAGCCGCTGTATCTTATGAGTGACCCGTCGCCGTTTTTTGATATAGAGCCCAACTCGCCTCAGGCTGCTGTTTTTGCCATGGCCCAGATGTATCTGCACTGGGGTATTACACCCTATGCAATTTATGCCCTGGCCGCAACCGTATTCGCGTTTACCTATTACAATATGAAGAAACCATTTTCATTGGGGGCCTGCATTTCGCCGTTGCTGGGGGAACGGGCAACAAAGGGAAGGCTGGCAGACATCATCGACGCCCTCTGTATTTTCATACTCTGCGCCGGTATGTCGGGTTCCCTGTCCACAGGGGCATTTTCTGTGGCGGGAGGCATATCCAACATAACAGGAATACCTACCAACGGCATTATGCTGATAATCGTCATGGCGGCCATTATCCTGGTATATACCATATCGGCGTCTTCGGGCATTATGAAGGGAATTAAGTGGCTTTCCAGCTTTAATGTATATATATTTTCATTCCTGATTCTGTTCATTTTCCTGTTTGGACCCACAAAATTCATATTGAACTTTGGCGTTGAATCAGTGGGAGAGCTGATGGATTCCTTCTTTATGCGCAACCTGTTTACGGATTCCATGAATCTGGGAAACAGCTCCTGGTCCAGCCTTGGGAACATGAAGGTGGGATACTGGGCCAGTTATCTGGCCTGGGCTCCGGTTACAGCCCTGTTTTTAGGAAAGCTGGCAAGGGGATACAAAATCAGGGACTGTATTATCATAAATCTGTTTGTGCCCACTGTTTTTTCCATGATTTGGGTTTCCATATTCGGAGGTACGGCTATCCACATGCATATGCAGGAAAGTCTGATTCCGCTGCTGGAGACTTCAGGGGCAGAATCCATTGTATATAAACTTTTCGAGGTGCTTCCGCTGAGACAATTGTGTATTCCTATATTCGTGCTGGCGACCTTCATATCTTTTGTTACGGCTGCGGATTCCAATACCAACGCAATTGCTTCTGTGTGCACCTCGGGAATGTCCGAGGAGGAAATGGAGGCACCGGCCGGCCTTAAGATACTATGGGGTGTGATAATTGGTGTTATGGCAGCTGTCATGGCTGTTTTTACAGGAGTGGGGGGAGCCAAGACTCTTGCCAGCATAGGCGGTTTTCCATCCATGTTTCTGCAGATTGCATCCTGCGCCGCGTTGATTAAAATTATGCGCCATCCTGAAAAGTATGATAAATGCCGGCAGGATACAGGAAACGGAAAGGAAGATACAGGGGAGGGGAAACATGTACAGGATACTGATTGCGGAAGATAATAAGGCTATTTCCAATTTGATTAAAACCCATTTGTCTTTTGCCGGATATGATACCAGTCAGGTTTATGACGGGGAATTTGCACTGGAAATTTTGGAGGCGGAACCCTTTGATTTGCTGATTCTGGACTTAATGCTGCCAAAGGTAAGCGGAGTGGATATTCTCGCCAGGGTAAAGGATTGCCAGATGCCCATTATCGTGGTGACGGCCCTGGACGATTTGAGCAGTAAGGTCCAGTGTCTTCAGGTGGGGGCAGACGATTATATTACAAAACCATTTGACAGCATGGACCTTTTAGCCAGGGTGGGAGCGGTACTGCGCCGGTGCAGGCGCCGCCCCATGTCCCTCAATGTCAGGAATATCAGCGTGGACCCGGACCAGCACCGTGTGCTTAAGGACGGAAAGGAGATAGAGCTGACACCCAAGGAATTTGACCTGCTGTACTACTTGTGTTCCAACTGCGATAAGGTACTGACCAGAAAGGAAATCCTCTCCGATGTATGGGGATATAATTATGTGGGGGAGACCAGGACTGTGGATATCCATATCCAGAGGCTGAGAAAAAAGCTGGATTGGGAGGGCGCCATACAGACCATAACCAAGGTGGGGTATCTGCTTAAAGGGAGTGATGACAGATGAAGCTTTGGCAGAAAATATTTCTGGGCGCATTTATAGCCAGCGTGGCCATATTCTTTTTCTGCGGATTCTATATTGTGGTGACCGGGCTGCATTTTACGCTGGAAGGTGAGATGAAAAGGACGGAATATTACCAGTCTGTCTACGCCCGGAAAATAAAATCTTTTTTCCGGGAACCAGATGTGCAGAGCGGGCTGTCAGGGTTCATGGATGGTTTCAGGGAAGAACTGGCGGGTGAGGGAAGGTATCTTCAGGTCTGGGAGGGGGAGGAGCTTCGATATGACAGTTTTGAGAAGTTTCCTCCGGCACCGCGCTATACTTTCGTGGAGGGACAGGCAGCATATACGCCTACATATATGAAGGATATAGGGGATTCCAGGTATCTGTACGTGGAGTCCGAATTTCCCTGTGACAATGCCATGTATAAGGTTGTGATGATTAAGGATTTATCTGATATATATAAATCCTGCGACATGCAGCTGAATATTTTCTTTGCTCTGTGCCTGATACAGGCTTTTATCACAGCCATGATTATGTTTCTGATTACCAAGAGAATTACCTCGCCCATTGAACGGCTGAATGAAGCGGCGAAGCTTATGGCTCAGGAATCCATTCCCCTTAAGCTGGCCGTTGAAGGGGAGGATGAAATCAGTGAGCTGTCCCATAACTTTAATCTGATGTCTGAGGCCATCAACAGGAACATTGATGATTACAAACACATTGTAGGCAATCTGACCCACGAAATAAAAACCCCTCTCACATCCATCATCGGTTACGCAGAGCTGCTTAAGAATCATGAGTGTGACAGGGAGCTTCAGGAACAGGCATTGGATTATATCCTGGAAGAGGGAAAACGGCTGAATTCCATTACTCGGAAAATGATTAAGCTGTCGCGTATACAGCCGGGGCTGTTGAACATAGAACGGCAGGACGTAAAAAAGATGCTGGAGACATCGCTGATGGCTGTGAGGATGAAGGCTGGACAGAAACAGATTCATTTTACTTCGGATATTCCGGAGGGTATATTCTGCTATGGTGACAGAGAGTTTCTCATTACCATGATGGAAAATGTCCTGGACAATGCAATCAAGGCTTCCCATGAAGGCGGAGTCATTGAAGTCAGGGCAGCCGGCGAAGGGGGGGCACTGGCTTACATCCAGGTAACAGATCATGGAATCGGAATCCCGGCTGATATTCTGGATAAGATAGACCAGCCGTTTTTTAAGGGGGATAAGGCCCACAGCCAGGGAGGAGACGGTTTTGGCATGGGACTGGCCATTTGCAAGTCGGTGATGCAGCACCATCACGGCTCGCTGAAATATGAGAGTGTAGTGGGAGAGTATACCACGGTCACGATGAGGTTTCCCGCTGCTGATTACCTGCGACTGGAATCGCCGGAACAGACAGACCAGGTGAAAAAGGATTCTTTGTGGGTGTATGAGGCATCCAACATCATACGCTGACAGGAAATTGGGACGGATTGTATCAAAGCTGTAACCAAACTGTTGTCTTTTGAACAAGAAGACGGCAGTTTGATTTTTATACGGTATAATGAGAGACAAGTTGAGACGCGTATCAACAAAAACCAAGAGAAGACGGTACAAAAGGGGGTTTTATAGTGAACAGTAATAAAAAATTTGATATGAAAAAGTGGACATCCCTGTTGGTGCTCTGCTGCGGTACAGGCGTTATTTTCCAGCTTCCCTATATCCGGAATACATTTTATATTCCTCTGGTGGAGGCCCTTAATCTAAGCAATGAGGAATTTGGAGCACTGTCCACGTCCTATGCAACCATTTCCATGATATGTTATTTCTTCGGCGGGTGGATTGCGGATCGCGTATCCCCAAGGAAGCTGCTGACTATTTCCTTCATATCCACGGGCCTGGTGGGACTTTTATTCTCCACCTTCCCCAACTATGGCACCATGAGGCTGATATTTGCGGCCTTCGGTGTGACCACCGTACTTACATACTGGTCAGCGCTTATCAAGGCAGTGCGGTGTCTGGGGGACAGCAATGAACAGGGCCGCCTGTTCGGTATACTGGAGGGCGGAAGAGGAGTTGTGTCGGCAACGGCCGTGTTTGTGCTTCTGGGGCTTTTTAACAGCCTGGGAGGTGGAAAGTTCGGATTGAGCTGGGTGATTCGCTCCTATGCCCTGCTGGCCATCATAGTCGGCATTGCCCTTTGGTTCCTGATTAAGGATAAGAAGGAGGATGTGGTAAGCGGTACAAGCCTGGTGCAGCAGATTAAGAGCGTGCTCCTGATGCCCAAGATGTGGATGATATGTCTCATTATTTTTACAGCCTATTCCATCTATGCAATTCTCAGCTTCCTGCCGCCTTATATGGTATCTGTATATGGCATGTCCAAGAATTTCAGTGTCCAGATTGGAGGCATCCGTTACATCATACAGTTTGCAGGGGGAATCACAGGCGGTTTCCTGGCTGACAAGATTGGTTCCAGGATAAAGACAGTTCTCTTGGGGTATACGGCCATTATTGCATTTCTGATTGTGTTCCTGCTTACACCGCAGCAGCCTTCACTGGCCATGCTCTGTGTCTTTGATTTCATCCTGTTAAATGTAACCGTGTACGCGGTGAGAGGCATATACTTTGCAGTCATTGACGAGGCGCAGATTGACCGTTCTGTCACAGGCGCGGTTTCCGGTATGGCATCCTGTATCGGTTATCTCCCTGACGTATTTCTGTATACCATGATTGGACGCTGGATTGACCAGGGCGTACAGGGTTACCGCTCCATGTTCCTGTATGGCATCGGAACCTGTATTGTGGGCGCGGCAGTGGCGGTCATTCTGATTAAGAGTATCAGGAAAATCCCTGCAAAGGGTTAAGTGAATGAAGAGGGACAGCATTAAATTGGAAATGGAAATGAATAAAAAATTATATATATGTATGGAGGTATTTTATGAAAATCACTGGTATTGAAATCAAACAGTATGCAAAGCCATTGGACCCGCCATTCCTGGCATCATGGGATCCCAACCCACGGGTAAAATTCGCGTCTACCATTGTTTATGTATACACAGATGAGGGAATTACAGGAATCGGCTCCGGCGATCTGATGACAGGCTTTGCGGGCCATGAGAAATTCTTTATCGGCAAGGATCCGTTTGAGATGGAAAACCATAACAAGGTTATTGATAACATTGATTTCCATTATGGAAGATGCTGGCCTTTAGACATTGCTCTATGGGATATCATTGGAAAGAAATGCGGACAGCCCATATATAAACTTCTGGGCGGGAAACAGGATAAGATAAAGGCATACTGCTCCTGCGGGGCCAGGATTCCGGCAGAGGAAAGAGCTGAGAAGGCCAGGGAATATGTGGAGATGGGATTTAAGGCAATGAAAATCCGTTTCCACCATGAGGATGTGAGAGAGGATATCAAGGTGGTAGAGGCTGTCCGTGGGGCCATTGGCGATAAGATGGAAATTATGGTGGACGGCAACCAGGCATGGAAAATGCCATGGGATGTGGAGCGTATCTGGGATTTGAAGAAGGCAGTGAAGGTGGCCAGGGAATTGGAGAAGCTGGGAGTATACTGGCTGGAGGAGCCGCTTCACCATGCGGATTACGACAATCTGGCCCGCTTAAGAGAGATGACGGATATCCGGATTGCAGGCGGTGAGATGAACCGCAGATGGCATGATTTCAGGGATTTGGCAGATAAGGGAAGCTATGACGTGTACCAGCCAGATACGGTGCTGTGCGGCGGTTTTACCCGTACCAAGAAGATTGCCGACTATGTGCAGTCCAAGGGAGCTGTTTTCTGTCCCCACACATGGTCCAATGGCGTGGGCCTTCTGGCTAACCTTCATATGGCCTGTGCTGTCAGCGACGCGGAATATCTGGAATACCCATTTGATCCGCCTGTATGGACGGTTGACCGCAGGGATTACATCCTTAAGGAGGAGGATAGAGTCCTGGTTGACAAGGACGGTTACATGCATGTTCCCCAGAAACCAGGACTTGGATTTGAGCCGGATGAGGAAGCACTGAAGGAATATGAGATTAAGGATTACTATGTAGGTGAATAAGTATAGAAACCATAAGGGCGCTCCCTGTTCAGGCAGGGGGCGCCCTCAGGCGTGTATGGGGCTCTGGTTAGAAAATTATTAAAACACCGCAAACCTCACATAGGTCCGGTCATCAAAACTCTGGTTCCCTTTTACAAGCCCTTTTGTTCCTCTGTTTTCCCGGAGGCACTGAGGGTCTTTTTGCAACAACTCATCCAGGGACTTTTCGCTTTCAGCCAGGGTGTCCTTTAATACGGGGTAACCGTCGCTGGCCAGCACGACCTGGGTTTGGGGCGGGACCGGATAGACGGACACATGGTGAGAATGAATGGCAAAACCGTCAAGCACATCATAGCCATAGGGCCGGTCCTGGTTGGCCAGCAGGAACTGGCGGCGCAGCAGAGGAAGGATGCAGGCCCGGCCCGGGTCATGCCGGGCAAAATCATCTTCGGATCCGCCTAAAATCAGTTCAGCCTGGTTATAGAGACAGCGGATTTCTGTCATGAGGCTGTCGATTTCCTTGCCGTGGGAGTGAAGGGTATCCCCGATAAGGCACTGACAGTCCCCAAAGGCCCACACTTCCCTTTTCTGACAGCTATACAGGATGACCACTGCCTGAAGCCGCTCCTCCGGGTGGTCCCTCAGGAATTCACGCCGTCCGCTTCCGGCTTTTGCTAAGGCCTGGTTTAAATATTCCATCGCAGAAGCAGCGTCTATGCCGGGCTCCATGGTTTTAAGAGCCTGGACCAGTATCTCCCTGGCATAGCGTCCGCTGGTCATGGGAGAAGGAAAAACGGATCCGCCCCCTGACCCATCCGGCCATGTAAGCTCTCCCTTGCTGGTGACACCGTCTATGACAGCGATAAAGTCACTGCTGATAAAAAGACCGTCCTCGCATTTCTTCTGGTCCGGGTATTTGGAACAGATAAATTGTTCAATGATTTGGACACCCATATTGTTTGCCTCCGTTTAACGGTAATTCCCGCGTTCTGTCTTAAGGGTAACACGGGGACGGATTGATTTCAATGGCTTCGTCAATGGAAAAATAGGTTTTTCTTTGGTATAATGTAGCAAATGGGATTGATTGGCATGAAGGCGCCAGCGCTGGGAGGGGAACAAGTGTATGAAAAAGACTGTCATGGGTATGAAGGCGGCTGTGAAGGGTAAAAAAGGAAATGTGAAGGGGATAAAGGGGGCTGCCTGGGGAAAACGGGATATAGCATTCTGCGTCCTATGCTTTTTGTGTGTAGCAGCTCTTTCCTCATGCCAGTCAGGTCCACAGACAGCTCCCATGCCCGCTGTGCCGGACCTGGTTCTCTATACGGCCCAGGAGGAAGAGATATATGAGCCCATCATCAAGGAGTTTGAGGAGCGCACCAACCTGATGGTGAAGGTGGAGCGGGGGTCCTCCGAGGAAATGACAGGCAGACTGGAAAATGAGGAGGAAAAGCCGGATTGGGATGTGGTGTTTGGAGTGGGGATAGAGACCCTGGAACAGACCAAGGAACATTGGCAGGAATATAAAAGCCCGGAGGCAGCATTTATAACAGATAGCTTCCAATGTGAGGATAACCGGTGGACCAGCTTCTCCGCCCTGCCTCTGGTCATCATGTATAATACAAATGTGGTCACCTACCGCGAACTGCCGGTGGGGTGGAACAGCCTTCTGGAGCCCAGGTGGAAGGGAAGGATTGCATTTGTGGACCCGCGCCGGTCGGATGTGTATTCGGCTGCCCTTGTGACGGCTGTCCATACATGGGATAAAAAGGGGGATTACCTGGAACGGTTTATGGAAAATCTGGAATATGGCACTCTGGACAGCATGCAGGAGGTGAATGCCGGTATCCTGGATGGAAGGTATTCCCTTGGGGTCACCATGGAGGAGTCCGCCCAGGCCCTGCTGTCAGAGGGAGCTGACGTGGATTATATTTATCCCCAGGAGGGAACCACGGCCCTTCCCGACGGCACAGCCATTGTAAAGGGATGCGCGAATCCTGACGCTGCCAGGCAGTTCCTGGATTTTACGGTGAGCAGGGATACCCAGAGGATTCTGGTGTCGGATTTAAACCGCCGCTCCGTGAGAGGAGATGTGCCGCCGCTGCCGGGATTGTCGCCCATTGGCAGGCTGCCGCTGATTGAGATGGACCTGGAGGAGCTTTCCAGGGAAAAGAAGGATGTACTGGCCAGGTGGAACAGCATTCTGTCCCGGCAAAATGCGGGGGGGGGGGCATGAAATGATATGGTACCGGAGACTCTCTTTTAAAACCAGGGTATTTCTGGGCTGCCTTCTGGTGGCTTTGGTGCCCCTTACATTTTCAAGTGTTGTGATGATGCGTCTGTTTACTGCCTCAATCAACCGCCAGATAACCGTGGACGGAAACCAGCAGCTGGAAGAAGTCAGGGAACGGTTTACCCAGCTGTTGGAAAATTGCCAGAAAGCCTGTGAAACGCTGACAGAGGACGGTTCTGCGGCATGGGTCATGATTGACAATAAGACCATAGAGTTCCAGAAGGACTTGTATTTGTCCATGTACCAGGCGGTTCAGGAGATATACAGCCATGCGCAGTTCAGCATCTATGATGCGGGCGGGAAACTGCGTTTTACCACGGATACGGCGCCCAAGAGCAGCCGTCTGCCTGTGAACTGGGGACTGCTCAACAAGGCATCGGGGGAACAGGGAATCACCTATTACAGGACAGACCCTTACCTGCCGTCCTCCGGCAGCGACGTGCTGATGCAGGGAGCATTTTCACTGGAGAGCACCCACGGGGCCAGGACCGGGTATGTGGTGCTGGACTTTACCAGGGAAAATTTTGACAACCTGCTGAACGGTTTTTATTCGTCCGGTGATACACTGCTGGTACTGGATTCCCACCAGAAGCCCCTCTACTGTTCCAGGCCGGAATACGGGGAACGTGAAATCAGTGATATAATCGGGCATACCATATCGGGCCAGGGCGGGACGGAAAAAAAGGGGGTATATACCAGATATCTGTGGACCAGGGAACCTTCCCAGGGCTTTTACATCCTGCTGCGTTGCTCCGCTCCCATCAGCGCCCCGGCCGTGCGCACCATGGGTACGGTGAGTCTTGCGCTGTCCGGCCTGGGACTGGTGCTCTGCCTTATCATATCAGGCGCGTTGTCCCGGAGCATCGGCCAGCCGGTGAGTTTGTTGGACAAGGCCATGGCAAAGGTCAAAAAAGGGGATTTGTCCATCCGCATCCGCACCAACCGGCAGGATGAACTGGGCAGGCTGACAGAGAGCTTTAACCAGATGACCGGGGACCTGCAGAAGTACCTGGATGACACGGTGCAGAAGCAGAAGGATTTAAATAAGACCACGCTCAAGCTGTACCAGACCCAGCTGAACCCTCATTTTCTCTATAATACCCTGGATTCCATCAAGTGGAACGCCAGAATCAACCAGGTTCCGGAGATTGCAGTGCTGGCGGAAAACCTGGCTGTCATTCTGAGAAAAAGCATATCCAGCCGGCCCTTTATCACACTTAGAGAGGAGCTTGAAACCATCGAGAGCTATGTGGAGATACAGAAAATACGTTTTACAGGGCGGTTCCTGTATGAGACAGAGATACCGGACCAGCTGGAGGACTGCATGGTGCCCAAGATGATCCTGCAGCCCCTGGTTGAAAACGCCATCATCCATGGGCTGGACGGCTGCGGACACGGCTACATCTGTATTTACGCGTTCCAGAAAGAGGGGATACTGAACATATCGGTGACAGACAACGGATGCGGCATGAGCCGGGAGATGGAGGACTGGATTAACAGCGACGCTCCGGCAAAGAGGGACGGCCATCTGGGATTGTACAATGTTATCAACATATTGAAAATATATTACGGACAGGAGTACGGTGTGAAGGCGGCTGTCACGGAGGATGGGACCACCATCACCCTCAGGCTGCCGGTTCAGAAGGAGGTACCGGATGTATAAAGTCATTGTGGTGGAAGACGAGACAATGGTCAGGCGCGGGATTATCCTGACCATTGACTGGGCGGCACTGGACTGTGTGATTGCAGGGGAGGCTGCCAATGGGGAGGAGGGGGCAGAACTGGCGGTCCGCCTGTCCCCGGATATAATTGTGACGGATGTGAAGATGCCCAGAATGGACGGCGTGGAGATGATAACAAAACTGCGGGAACAGGGCTGCCGGGCCAAATTCATTATTTTGACGGCCTACAGCGATTTTAAATACGCCCAGAGCGCTCTCAGGCTGGGAGTCAGCGACTATCTGTTAAAGCCTTTGAGGGACGGCGATTTGGAACAGGCGGTGAGGCACATCAGAGAGCAGATGGAAGAACATCCGGCAAAGGAGGAGGAGACAGACACGGCTCCGGTCCTGCGCTTTCATTCCGATAAAAAATCCAAGAATAAGTATGTGGAGGCAGCCACCCGGTATATCAGGGAGCATTACCGGGAGGATATCACCATCAGCACCGTGGCCTCTTTTCTGGAAATCAGTGAAGGCTACCTGAGCCGGGTCTTTAAGAAGGAAACAGACTACACCTTTACCAACTATCTGGCCTATTACCGGATGCAGATGGCCATGAACCTGCTAAAGGACTGCCGGGTAAAGGTATACGAGGTGGCGGACCAGGTGGGCTATTCAGACACAGCGTATTTCAGCGCGCAGTTTAAGAAGATACTGGGGGTGTCGCCGTCCGAGTATCAGGACAGGTGCAGATAGCGGCGGGGGTTCACAGAGGTTATAAATAGGAAAAACAGGGAAAAATGTAGTACTATACATTGAAAAATTCTTATGCTATACTTATTGAGGATGTCTGTCCCTGCCGGGATGGAGGTCCGGATATACCGGTTTAGGGCATTTCCGGGGTTTTGGAAACCAGGCCGGCAGCGCAAGGGGGAACCAATCACTATGTTGGGATTTAACGATATATTAGGACATGAACAGATAAAGGAACATTTCCGCAACGCAGTGCAGACAGGGAAGGTTTCCCATGCTTATATACTGAGCGGCGAGGCTGGAATGGGAAGGAAATCCCTGGCCAATGCATTTGCCCTCAGCCTGCTTTGCGAAAAGGGGATGGAGGAGCCCTGTATGCAGTGCCATGCCTGCAAACAGGTACTTTCCGGAAATCACCCGGATCTTATTTACGTGACACATGAAAAGCCCGCCAGCATCGGCGTGGACGATATAAGGGAGCAGATTAACGATACCATCCAGGTACGTCCCTACAGCAGTTATTATAAGATATATATAGTGGATGAGGCGGAGAAGATGACCGTACAGGCCCAGAACGCCCTTCTTAAGACCATTGAAGAGCCCCCTGCCTATGCGGTTATCCTGCTTTTGACCACGAATCAGGACGCGTTTCTGCCCACCATCCGGTCAAGGTGTGTACAGCTTAAGCTGAAGCCTTTAAAGGACAGCGTGGTAAAGGAATACCTGATTCAGTCTCTGGGAGAAAATGAGAGCGAGGCTGATATATACGCGGCTTTTGCCAGAGGCAATCTGGGCAAGGCCATCCACCTGGCCCAGTCGGAGGAGTTTGGGGTGATGTACCGGGAGATGCTTCATCTGCTGAAGCACATCAAGGATACGGATATATCCGAGCTTTTAGACTACATCCGCAAGGTTAAGGAGGAGAACCTGGATATCAGGGAATGCCTGGACTTTATGCAGATGTGGTACAGGGATATCCTGATGTATAAAACCACAAAGGATATTAACCTGCTGATATTTAGGGATGAATTCTCCGCTGTTAAGAGTGTCAGCACCACAAGCGGCTATGACGGTCTGGAGAAAATTCTGGAAGCCATTGACAAGGCCAGAATCAGGCTGGACGCCAACGTGAACACCGAACTGGTCATGGAGCTGATGCTTCTTACCATGAAGGAGAATTAGGACGTGTCGGGGCTGCAAGAGAAGGAGAACACAGAATGATTACAGTAATCGGGGTGCGCTTCCGCACCGCAGGAAAGATATATTATTTCGACCCCGCAGGCCGCCAGATTAAGACAGGCGACCATGTTATCGTGGAGACGGCCAGGGGGATTGAGTACGGGTATGTGGTTCTGGGCAACCGGGAGGTGGATGAATCCAAGGTGGTTCCGCCTTTAAAATCAGTGATCCGTATGGCCACGGATGAGGATGAGACGGCAGAGGCCAGGAACAAGCAGAAGGAGAGGGATGCCTTTAAAATCTGCCAGGAAAAAATCAAAAAGCATCATCTGGATATGAAGCTCATTGACGCAGAATACACATTTGATAATAATAAGGTCCTGTTTTACTTTACCGCCGACGGCAGAATTGATTTCAGGGAGCTGGTGAAGGACCTGGCCAGCGTGTTTAAGACCAGGATTGAGCTGCGCCAGGTAGGCGTCAGGGACGAGACTAAAATTATGGGAGGCATCGGCATCTGCGGAAGGGCGCTGTGCTGCCATTCCTATCTGTCTGAATTCATTCCTGTGTCCATCAAGATGGCAAAGGAACAGAACCTGTCCTTAAATCCCACCAAGATATCGGGCGTGTGTGGACGCCTTATGTGCTGCCTTAAGAATGAAGAGGAGACATACGAGGTATTAAACAGCAAGCTGCCTAATCCGGGAGACTATGTGACCACAAGCGACGGGTTAAAGGGCGAGGTGCACAGCGTCAACGTGCTGCGCCAGCAGGTTAAGGTCATAGTGACCGTGGAGCGGGACGAAAAAGAAATCAGGGAATACAAGGTGGACCAGCTTAAGTTCAAGCCCAGGAAAAAGAAGGGCAAGGGCGGCGGAGAAAAGCATGGAGGCGACACGCCGGACGCAGAGCTTAAGCAGCTGGAAGCCCTTGAAAAGAAGGAAGGAAAGTCGAAGCTGGATGACAACTGATACAGTTACGGTGAAACACACTTGGCGTCAGGAAGGAACCATTATGCTGCGGGACGACGAGCGGATCGATGATTTGCAGCGCAACCATTATGGAATCATCCAGAGGAAGGGCGCATTCTGCTTCGGCATGGATGCCGTCCTTCTGTCCGGCTTTGCCGTTGTGAAAAAGGGGGAAAAGGTGCTGGACCTGGGAACAGGCACAGGCATCATTCCTATTCTTCTTACCGCCAAGACAGAGGGAAGTCACTTTACCGGCCTGGAGATACAGGAAGAGTCCGCGGACATGGCCAGGAGGAGCGTGGCATATAATCATCTGGAAGGCAAGGTGGACATTGTCACCGGCGATATAGTGGAGGCCAGCAGGTTGTTTGCACTGGCTTCTTTTGATGTGGTAACCACGAATCCCCCCTATATGAATGAATCCCATGGGCTTAAGAATCCGGGGGATGCCAAAGCCATTGCACGCCATGAGGTTAAATGCACGCTGGAGGATGTGGTGAGGGAGGGAACCCGGGTCCTGAAGCCGGGAGGCCGTTTTTTCATGGTCCACAGGCCCAGACGCCTGATTGAAATTATCACTGTCATGAAGCGCCATGGCCTGGAGCCCAAGCGAATGAAGATGGTCCACCCTTATGCGGACCGGGAGGCCAACATGGTGCTCATAGAGGCTGTGAGGGGAGGCGGTCCTCTCCTTAAGATGGAAGCTCCGGTCATTGTCTTTGACCAGAATGGGGAGTATTCCCCGGAGATACGGACCACCTACGGATATTGACGGATGATGGCAGCATCCAAAGAACAGACGCTTAAATGTTCCGGGAACAGACACTTAAGCGTCCAAAGAACAGAAGGGAGAGGGCCATGGCAGGAACACTATATCTCTGCGCAACGCCAATCGGCAATCTGGAGGATATTACCTTCAGGGTACTCAGGACATTAAAGGAAGTGGATTTGATTGCGGCAGAGGATACGCGCCACAGCATCAAGCTTCTGAATCATTTTGATATAAAGACTCCCATGACCAGCTACCATGAGTATAACAAGGTGGACAAGGCCAGATACCTGGTGGGCCAGCTGGAAGAGGGGGTGGACATAGCCCTGATTACGGACGCGGGCACCCCCGGCATATCGGATCCGGGAGAAGAACTGGTAAGGCAGTGCTATGAGGCGGGAATCCAGGTCACCTCTCTTCCTGGTCCGGCAGCATGTATCACGGCCCTTACCATGTCAGGGCTATCCACCAGGAGATTCTGCTTTGAGGCGTTTCTGCCCTCTGAGAAGGGGGATAAGAAGGAGCGGGCCAGAATCCTGGAGGAGCTGAGGCAGGAGACCAGGACCATTATCGTATATGAGGCGCCCCACCATCTGGTGAGAACACTTGAAGATTTATATAAGGTCCTTGGGGACAGGAACATAACCATATGCAGGGAGCTTACGAAAAAATATGAGACAGCCTACAGGACCACGTTCCGGGATGCCCTGGAACACTACCATGAGGAGGAGCCTAAAGGAGAGTGTGTCATAGTAATAGAAGGAAAGCCTCTGGAGGAGCTGCGAAAGGAGCAGATAAGCCGCTGGGAAGAGATGGAAATTCAGGAACATCTGGCCTTCTATACGGACCAGGGCATGGATAGGAAGGAAGCCATGAAGGCAGTGGCCAGGGACCGGGGAATCACAAAGCGGGATGTGTACCAGCAGCTTCTGTGATGGGGACGCAGACAATATGGGATGAGAATGATTTGGAACGATACGCAAAGAGATAGAGAGAACCTGCGGCGTATGTGCCTTCTGATGTTGAGAAGGAGCCGCAGGTTCTCTCTATGTACGTGCTTTGATTACTCGGTGACATTAAGGCCGGCTAATTTAGCCAGTGCGACAACGGACTGACGCGATACTTTTTTGCCTTCATATTCCAGCAAATCGTCAGTGCTTCCAGTGAAGATGTCAGCACATTCTGCCTTCTTCAGGATGATACAGTCATCCTGAACCGTGATTTCAAGACCATCTTTCACATCCAAATCAAGGCTTCTTCTTAATTCGATGGGAAGGGTGATTCTGCCGAGTTCATCCAATTTGCGGATAACACCTGTAGTTTTCATGGTTAATACCCCCTTGTGAAATGTATTCGCCCCATTTGTACAAGTTTAACTTACCAAATTCAGGGAGCAAAGTCAATATATGTAAATGTCAGAATTGGTAAGAAATGTAAGAGAACAGTAAAGTTAACAAAAAGCGACAAAAATATTTCTTGACAAATACTTACGTTTCCTGTAGTATTACTTTGATGTTCAAAGTATTTCCTCTGAGCAAGCAAAAGAAGGAAGGCATGAGTCCGCTGATTGCTGATGGATTCGGGATGGGTAAGAAGAATGACAACAAGAATCGTAGGAACCGGTTCATATGTACCGGAGCAGATTGTGACCAATGACGACCTTGCAAAGATTGTGGAGACCAACGACGAGTGGATCCGCAGCCGGACGGGGATAGGGGCGAGAAGGATTGCCACCAGCGAAAGCACCTCCTATATGGCGGCTGAAGCCTCAATCAAAGCGCTGGAGAATGCAGGCGTAAAGCCTGAGGAAATAGACCTTATACTGCTGGCCACCTCATCGCCGGATTACTGTTTTCCCAATGGCGCATGCGAGGTACAGGGCCGCATAGGCGCGGTAAACGCAGCCTGTTTTGACCTGAGCGTGGCCTGCACCGGTTTTGTCTATGCGCTGAATACAGCCCATGCATTTATAAGCAGCGGCATCTATAAGACAGCTCTTGTGATTGGCGCAGACGTGCTCAGCAAGCTGATTGACTGGACGGACCGGGGGACCTGTGTGTTATTTGGAGACGGCGCAGGCGCAGTGGTGGTAAAAGCTGATGAAACCGGTATTCTGGGAATGAACATGCACTCAGACGGTACAAAAGGCGGAGTGCTGACCTGCGGTTCCAGGACCAATGGAAATTTCCTCCTGGGCAAGAAGCCGGAGCTGGGATATATGACCATGGACGGCCAGGAAGTATTTAAATTTGCAGTAAAAAAAGTACCGCAGTGCATAATGGAAGTACTGGACGATACAGGCGTAAAGGCAGAGGATGTCAGGTATTTCGCAATCCATCAGGCCAATTACAGGATCATTGAATCCATAGCAAAACGCCTGAAGGTAAATGTGGACCGTTTCCCGGTGAATATGGAACACTACGGCAATACATCAGGGGCATCGGTTCCCCTGCTGTTAGATGAAATGAACCGTAAGGGAATGCTGTCAGCGGGAGACAAAGTGGTGCTGTCCGGATTCGGCGCAGGCCTTACCTGGGGGGCAGCCCTGTTAGAGTGGTAAAAATAAAATTATAATATAAATTAAGAAAATGTAAAAGGAGAACAACAACCATGTTAGAGAAGATGAAAGAAATTATTGCAGAGCAGTTAAGCGTAGAGGCAGATACCGTTACAGAGGCTTCCTCCTTCAAAGAAGATTTAGGCGCTGACTCCTTAGACCTGTTTGAGCTGGTTATGGCTCTGGAGGATGAGTATTCTGTAGAGATTCCTGCTGAGGATTTAGAGCAGTTAACCACGGTCGGAGAGGTTATGAACTACTTAAAGGCCAAAGGCGTAGAGGCATAAATAGCAGATAGGGTTTGACAACGGCGTGTGGATGAATTGAAGCACGCTGTTACTTTAATAGGGGAAAGCCCAGGAAATGTAGAACTGGAGGTAGAACAATGAAAACAAGAATTACAGAAATGTTAGGAATTGAATATCCTATTATTCAGGGCGGCATGGCCTGGGTAGCAGAACACAACCTGGCAGCAGCCGTATCCGAAGCAGGCGGTTTCGGATTGATTGGCGGTGCCAACGCACCGGGAGAAGTGGTGCGCGACGAGATCCGCAAGGCCAGGGAGCTGACAGATAAGCCTTTTGGCGTCAATGTTATGCTGTTGAGCCCCCATGCGGAGGATGTGGCAAAGGTGGTTGTGGAGGAAGGCATCAAGGTGGTTACCACCGGTGCCGGAAACCCCGAAAAATATATGGAAATGTGGAAGGCAGCAGGCATTAAGGTGATTCCTGTGGTAGCAAGCGTGGCCCTGGCCCGCCGTATGGAGAAGTACGGGGCGGACGCAGTGGTGGCTGAGGGCATGGAGTCCGGCGGCCATATAGGAGAGCAGACCACCATGACGCTGGTTCCCCAGGTAGCGGACGCTGTTTCCATCCCTGTTATCGCGGCAGGCGGTATCGGAGACGGAAGAGGAATAGCCGCGGCCTTTATGCTGGGCGCAGAGGCAGTCCAGATGGGAACCAGGTTCGTGGTTGCCAAAGAATCCATTGTACATGAGAATTATAAGCAGCGCATTATCAAGGCCAAGGATATTGATTCCACGGTCACAGGACGCAGCCACGGCCATCCTGTAAGAGGACTCAGGAACCAGATGACCAGGGAATACATCAAACTGGAGCAGGAGGGCAAGTCCTTTGAGGAGCTGGAGTACCTGACTCTGGGAACCCTGCGCAAAGCAGTTATGGAAGGCGATGTAAACGGCGGAACCGTTATGGCCGGACAGATTGCAGGCATGATATCCAAGGAGCAGACCTGTAAGGAGATGATTGAGGAAATCATGGCACAGGCAGGAAAGCTGATGGGCTGGAACTAATACCGCACGGCGTATTTTGCCGGCAGGAGCCAGTTGATTGGGACAGGATTTAGGATAAGGAGATTACAGGTATGAGCAAGATTGCATTTATTTTCCCTGGACAGGGAGCCCAGGCCTGCGGAATGGGCCAGGATTTCTATGAGCAGACTGAGACCGGAAAAAGAATCTTTGACAAGGCAACAGAGTTAATGGGATTTTCCATGCCCCAGCTGTGCTTTGAGGAAAATGACAGGCTGGATATCACGGAATACACCCAGGCAGCCATGGTAACCGCCAGTATCGCCATGATGCGTGTTCTGGAAGAAAATGGAATTAAGCCGGATGTGGCCGCGGGACTCAGCCTTGGAGAGTACTGCGCCCTGGCAGCTGCCGGAGTCATGAGTGATGAGGATGCCATCCGTACCGTCCGCCAGAGGGGAATACTTATGCAGGAGGCCGTACCTGTGGGCGAGGGCGCCATGGCAGCTATCCTGGCCCTGGACGCTTCTGCCATTGAAGAAGTGACAGGAGCCATGGAAGGCGTGTGGATTGCCAATTATAACTGTCCGGGACAGATTGTAATTTCCGGTGAGAAGGCTGCTGTGGAAGACGCCTGTGAGAAGTTAAAGGCAGCCGGAGCAAAGAGGGCAGTGATGTTAAATGTCAGCGGACCCTTCCATTCCGGTATGCTGGCAGATGCAGGCGAGAAGCTGGGAGAGGTCCTTTCCCAGGTGGAGCTTCATGAGCCGCAGATTCCTTATGTGGCCAATGTGACGGCACAGTATGTTAAGAGCGCCGCAGAGGTAAAGGAGCTGCTCACAAGGCAGGTTTCATCCTCAGTCAGATGGCAGCAGAGCGTGGAAGCCATGATTGCGGACGGCGTGGACACCTTCATCGAGATTGGCCCAGGTAAGACCCTGGCCGGCTTCATGAGGAAAATAAGCAGGGACGTGAAAACCCTCAATGTGGAAAAATTAGAAGATATCGGTAAAGTAGTGGAAGCACTTAAGTTATAAGCAGGAGGAGAGACCATATGCTGGAAGGAAAGATTGCACTGGTAACAGGCGCAAGCCGCGGAATCGGCCGTCAGATTGCCCTTACACTGGGCCGGGAAGGCGCATCCGTAATCGTGAATTATAATGGCTCTGCGGCAAAGGCAGAGGAAGTAGTGAAGGAAATCGAAGCAGCAGGAGGCAAGGCAGAGGCAGTTCAGTGCAATGTTTCCGATTTTGAGAGCTGCGGCAGGATGATGGCGGACGTGGTTTCCAGGTATGGCCGTCTGGATATCCTGGTGAACAATGCGGGAATCACCAGGGACAACCTGCTTATGAAGATGGCAGAGGAAGATTTTGACGCTGTCATAAGCACGAACCTGAAGGGCGTATTTAACTGCATCAAGCATATTTCCCGCCAGATGTTAAAGCAGAAGGCAGGAAGAATTATCAACATCTCCTCCGTATCAGGGGTTCTGGGCAATGCGGGCCAGGCCAATTACTGCGCGGCCAAGGCCGGCGTCATCGGCATCACCAAATCAGCTGCCAGGGAGCTGGCCAGCAGGGGAATCACGGTGAATGCAGTTGCTCCTGGTTTCATTGCAACGGAGATGACCGATGTTCTCAGCGACAGCGTAAAGGCAGCTGCCACGGAGCAGATTCCAATGAAACATTTCGGAAGCACCCAGGACATTGCAGAGACAGTTGCTTTCCTGGCTTCTGATAAGGCAGGATATATCACAGGCCAGGTATTAAGCGTAGACGGCGGAATGGCCATGTAGGATGACCTGGAATATTTTCCGGGCTGTAAAAGAACAGGAGTGAGATAGTATGAAAACAAGAGTAGTAGTAACCGGCATGGGTGCCATTACTCCCATTGGAAATGATGTGGAGAGCTTCTGGCAGGGACTTAAGGATAAGACAGTTGGAATCGGCCCCATTACTTATTTTGACACAACCGATTATAAGTGCAAGCTGGCCGCAGAGGTAAAGGGATTTGACCCCAAACAGTACATGGATGCCAAGGCGGCCCGCCGTATGGAGGCATTTTCACAGTTTGCGGTGGCTGCATCCAAGGAAGCCCTGGAGCAGTCCGGTATTGATATGGAGAAGGAGGATCCTTACCGCGTAGGCGTGTGCGTGGGATCCGGCATCGGCTCTCTCCAGGCCATGGAAAAGGATGTAAAGAAGCTTAACGAGAAGGGACCCAGCCGTGTGAACCCCCTTCTGGTGCCACTCATGATAAGCAACATGGCCGCAGGCAATGTTGCCATCCAGTTCGGGCTTAAGGGAAAATGCTTCAACGTGGTAACTGCATGCGCAACCGGAACCCATTCCATCGGTGAGGCATTCCGTTCCATTCAGTACGGCGAGGCGGACGTGATGGTGGCCGGCGGAGCAGAGGCCAGCATTACCCCTATCGGCATTGCGGGATTTACTTCCCTTACGGCCCTGAACACCACAGAGGACGCTTCCAGGGCATCCATCCCCTTTGACGAGGACAGAAATGGATTTGTTATGGGTGAGGGAGCCGGCGTTGTAGTTCTGGAGTCCCTGGAACACGCAAAGGCCAGAGGAGCCAATATCCTGGCAGAGGTAGTGGGATACGGCGCCACCTGTGACGCCTTCCACATCACTTCCCCTGCAGAGGACGGAAGCGGCGCGGCCCGTGCCATGGAGAACGCCATAAAGGATGCAGGCATCACGGCGGAGGATATTGACTATGTCAATGCCCACGGCACCAGCACCCATCACAATGATTTGTTTGAGACAAAGGCCATCAGGCTGGCTTTGGGAGACCATGCGGAAAAAGTGAAGATTAACTCCACTAAATCCATGATTGGCCATCTTCTGGGAGCAGCCGGCGGTGTGGAGTTTATCACCTGTGTGAAGTCCATCCAGGACGGATTTGTCCATGCCACAGCAGGACTTGAGAAGCCGGGAGAGGGCTGCGACCTGGATTACACCATGGGCGACGGCGTATCCATGAACGTGGATGTGGCCATCAGCAATTCCCTGGGATTTGGCGGACATAATGCCAGCCTGATTGTGAAAAAGTTCAGCGAATAATAGGAGGCCATGAGCTATGAACGTAGATGAAATCATAAAATTAATGCAGGCAGTTTCAGACAACGGCCTGACCAGCCTGGAATTAAAGGAAGGAGAGCTTAAGCTTTCACTGAAGCGGGAAAAAGAGATGCCTCAGATTGTGACGGTAAGCGCTCCGTCCCCGGACGCTGCGGCTATGCAGATGGCAGCGATGCAGAACGGCCTGGCAGCTCCATCCATGATGTCCCCGGCCATGATGTCTCAGGGTGCGATGATGCCTCAGGCAGCCCAGGACACGGCTGGCCGCGCTGATATTGGTTCAGACAAGGTAGTTACTTCCCCCTTGGTGGGAACCTTCTACAATGCTTCTTCACCGGACGCTGCTCCTTTTGTACAGGCAGGAGATACCGTGAAAAAGGGCCAGGTACTGGGAATTATCGAGGCCATGAAGCTGATGAATGAGATTGAGAGCGAATACGACGGCATCGTGGAAGCTGTCCTTGTGAACAACGAGGAAGTGGTGGAATACGGCCAGCCATTGTTCCGCATCAAATAATACCAAAAGACGGAGGGATTTAAGGATATGTTGATGGGAGTTAAAGAAATCCAGGAGATCATACCGCACAGGCATCCTTTCCTGCTGGTGGATTGTATTGAGGAGCTGGAACCAGGCGTGCGCGCCGTGGGATATAAATGCGTGACCTATGATGAGTCATTTTTTAAGGGACACTTTCCGCAGGAGCCGGTTATGCCTGGCGTGCTGCTGATTGAGGCCCTGGCCCAGACAGGGGCAGTGGCCATTCTGTCCCAGGAAGGGTTCAAGGGAAAGGTGGCTTACTTTGGCGGCATCGAAAAGGCTAAGTTCAAACGCAAGGTAGTGCCGGGCGACAGGGTAAAGCTGGAGTGCGAAATCATCAAGCAGAAGGGACCGGTTGGCGTGGGCAAGGCCACTGCAACGGTTGACGGAAAGCTGGCGGTGAGCGCAGAGCTTACATTCATGGTAGGTTAGGGAATCGAGGGAGAATGCCGATGTTTAACAAGATTTTGATTGCCAATAGAGGTGAGATTGCGGTCCGCGTTATCCGGGCCTGCCGTGAGATGGGAATTCAGACCGTGGCCGTATATTCCGAGGCTGACAGGGATTGCCTTCACACCATGCTGGCTGACGAGGCCATCTGTATCGGGCCCGCAGCCTCCACGGACAGTTATCTGAATATTGAGAGGATTCTGGCAGCCACAGTGGCCATGAAGGCGGACGCCATCCATCCGGGATTCGGCTTCCTGTCTGAGAATGCCAGGTTTGCCAAGCTGTGCGCCGAGTGCAATATTGCGTTTATCGGGCCCAGCGCGGAAATTATCAATAAGATGGGCAATAAATCCGAAGCCCGAAAAACCATGATGGAAGCAGGGGTGCCTGTGGTGCCTGGCAGCAAGGAACCGGTCCACGCGGCTGAGGACGGTCTGGCCATGGCAAAAGAAATCGGCTTCCCGGTGATGATTAAGGCATCATCCGGCGGAGGCGGCAAGGGCATGAGGATTTCCAGAAGCCCGGAGGATTTTACCGAGCTCTTTAACGCGGCCCAGATGGAGTCGGTGAAGGGATTTTCCGACGACACCATGTATATTGAGAAATACATTGAAAAGCCAAGGCATGTGGAGTTCCAAATCATGGCCGACAAGCACGGCAATGTGGTCCATCTGGGAGAGCGTGACTGCTCCATCCAGAGACGCCACCAGAAGGTGCTGGAGGAAGCACCCTGTGATGTGATTTCCCCAGGCCTGCGAAAAGCCATGGGCGACACCGCTGTAAAGGCAGCCAAGGCAGTGGGATATGAGAACGCGGGAACCATTGAATTCCTTCTGGATAAGGATAAGAACTTTTACTTCATGGAGATGAATACCAGGATTCAGGTGGAGCATCCTGTTACTGAGATGGTTACGGGAATGGACCTGATTAAGGAGCAAATCCGGGTGGCTGCAGGGGAAACCTTAAGCGTTAGCCAAGAGGATGTGAGGATTGGGGGCCATGCCATTGAGTGCCGTATCAATGCCGAGAATCCCTCTAAGAACTTCATGCCATGTCCGGGACGCATCACCAATGTTCACATTCCCGGAGGCAACGGAGTCCGCGTGGACACCCATATTTACAATGATTATAAGGTGCCTGCAAACTATGACTCCATGCTGATGAAGCTGATAGTGTATGGCAAGGACCGGGAGGCGGCCATATCCAAGATGCGCAGCGCCCTGGGCGAGGTAATCATAGAGGGAATAGAGACAAATATCAACTTCCAGTATGAAATCCTGGAAAATGACGCATTCCAGCAGGGAGATACAGACACCAGCTTTATTGAGAAGCATTTCCCGGACTATGTGCGGTGATTTTGTGCCGCTGACGGGAAGGAAACATCGGCCATGTTAAGCTTTTAAAGACCCGCTAAGTGTGGCGGAGTGTTTTCGCACATCAGCGCCTGAAGGACAGGAGCTGGCGTGCGCAGTGCAAATGCGCGGTGCAAGTGCGCGATGCAGAAAGGAAATTGCTATGTTGCGGAACATGTTCAAAAAAACGTATACGAAAATAGATACGAAATATAAGCCCCAGACCGGTTCCGACCAGGAGCCGGTGATCCCGGAAGGATTATGGCGCAAATGTAATAAGTGCGGGCAGCCAATCTATGTGGAAGACGTAAAGAACAATTACTACGTATGTCCCAAGTGCAACGGCTATTTCCGTGTTCACGCATACCGCCGTATCGAGATGCTGGCGGATGAGGGAACCTTTGAGGAATGGAACAAGGAAATGCCCTTCTCCAACCCTCTGAATTTTCCGGGATACGAGAAAAAGGTTATGGCTGCCAGGGAAAAGAGCCGCCTCAACGAGGCCATTGTCACCGGCAAATGCAAAGTTGACGGAAATCCTGCGGTAGTTGGCGTCTGCGATGCCCGTTTCATTATGAGCAGCATGGGCCATGTGGTGGGTGAGAAAATCACCGACGCAGTAGAGCGCGCCACCAGGGAAAAACTGCCGGTTATCCTCTTTGCCTGCTCAGGCGGAGCCAGGATGCAGGAGGGCATTGTATCCCTGATGCAGATGGCCAAGACCTCGGCTGCCTTAAAGCGCCATCATGAGGCCGGCCAGCTGTTTATCAGCGTACTTACGGACCCTACCACAGGAGGCGTCACGGCCAGCTTTGCCATGCTGGGTGACATTATCTTGGCAGAGCCCCATGCGCTGATTGGTTTTGCAGGTCCCAGGGTTATTGAGCAGACCATTGGGCAGAAGCTGCCGGAAGGGTTCCAGCGTTCTGAATTTCTGCTGGAGCATGGATTTGTGGATAAGATTGTGGAGCGGAAGGACCAGAAAAGGGTCATTGGCCAGATTCTGTATATGCACCGCAGCCACAAGATGAACATAGAGTTAAAGAATCCGGTGGAGACAGCCAGGACATTTGTGGATAAACCATCCCAATTACAGGCGGACGGTGGAAAAACTGCCTGGGATACGGTTCTTCTCTCCAGGAAGTCAGACCGTCCTGTTGCCACAGATTATATCAACGCTATGTTTGATGAATTCATTGAATTCCACGGGGACCGGTATTTTAAGGATGACGGAGCCATTGTGGGAGGCATTGCAATGTTCCACGGTATGCCCGTGACGGTCATCGGACAGCAGAAGGGCAAGAACACCAAGGACAACATTATCCGCAACTTTGGAATGCCGTCCCCTGACGGCTACCGCAAGGCGCTGCGCCTGATGAAGCAGGCAGAGACCTTCAACCGTCCGGTTGTCTGCTTTGTGGATACGCCGGGAGCCTTTTGCGGGCTGGAGGCAGAGGAAAGAGGACAGGGCGAGGCCATTGCCAGAAACCTGTTCGAGATATCAGACCTCAAGGTGCCTGTGCTCTCCATTGTAATCGGAGAGGGAGGGAGCGGCGGAGCATTGGCCATGGCTGTGGCCGACGAGGTGTGGATGCTGGAAAATGCCATTTACTCCATTCTGTCGCCGGAGGGATTTGCCTCCATTCTGTATAAGGACAGCAAGAAGGCGCCGGATGCCGCCAAGGTCATGAAGGTGACGGCTAAGGACCTTTTACAGCTTAAGCTGATTGAACGCATCGTGCCTGAGGAAGAACCAGCATGCACGGACAATCTCTACCGTCTCGCTGAATATATGGACAGCGCCATGGCAGAGTTCTTTAAAACGTATCTCGCCATGAGCGATGAGGAGCTTAGGGAGCACAGGTACCAGAGATTTAGGAGAATGTAATGAGTGAGTTAAAACCATTGGTAATCGGGGATTTAGTAGTTGAAAAACCAATCATCCAGGGAGGAATGGGGGTAGGCATCAGCCTGCACAGGCTGGCCGGTGCCGTGGCAAAAGCCGGCGGCATGGGCATTATCTCAGCTGCCCAGATTGGTTTCAGGGAGCCGGATTTCACCACCAATTTCGTGGAAGCAAACTTAAGGTCCATCCGCAGGGAGATGAAACTGGCCAGAGAAATCGCACCCCAGGGCGCGATTGGTTTCAATATCATGGTGGCTACCAAGCACTATGATATGTGGGTTAAAGAGGCTGTGAAGGCAGGCGCCGACATTATCATATCAGGTGCCGGACTTCCTGTGTCCCTGCCGGAATATGTGGAAGCTGCCTATGCTGAGATGGAGAAGAAGCCGGACCGCAGGATTAAGCTGGCGCCCATTGTATCATCTGCCAAATCAGCCATGGTCATCTGCAAGATGTGGGACAGGAAATGCCACATTGCCCCGGATCTGGTTGTGGTGGAAGGACCGCTGGCCGGAGGCCATCTGGGATTCTCACTGGACCAGTTATCCGCCTATGGCGCCGACACTTCCGATGTGCCGGCCACCTATGACCGGGATGCCTATGACCGGGAGGTAAAGGCTGTCATAAAGGTAGTGGAGGAATATGGAGCCAAGTACGGCAGACATATACCTGTGGTCACGGCCGGCGGCATCTATACCCATGAGGACGTGATGCACCAGCTTGCGCTGGGGGCTGACGGAGTCCAGGTTGCCACCAGGTTTGTGACGACCCAGGAGTGTGATGCCTCTGACGCTTATAAGCAGGCTTATATAAACGCCGGAAAGGAAGATATTGTCATCACCCAGAGCCCTGTGGGCATGCCGGGAAGGGCAATCTTAAATCCTTTCTTAAGTCAGATAAAGGGCGGCACCAGGCCGGCCATCAAGTCCTGCTTCCAGTGCCTGGAGCACTGTGACATCAGGACCATTCCCTACTGCATTACCATGGCATTGGTATATGCGGCGGAAGGCGACACGGACCATGGCCTTTTGTTCTGCGGAAGCAATGCTTACCGTGCGGAAAAAATTGATACTGTGGATAACGTTATGAAGGAATTAACAGGAGAGCTGGCTTAATGCCGGCTCTTTTTTCCTTATTTTACAGGGAATTTATGTTATCCGGAACAATGGGACAACCCTTATCCCCAGATAATTAACAAAGATATCCACAAGTTATCCACATTATCCACCATCGGATATCCAGAGCTGTTCCATGGCCTGCCATCTGTCATTTTTATTACGGTTCTCTTTCATTTTCCGCCTGCCCATTGACCCTCAAAAGGGTAGGTCTTAAAATGTAGCTATGAAAAAACTGAATGAAACAGAGGGTGTGAAGATGGAAAAAGCGTTGGCGGAGAAAACAGGGGGGTATCTCATAGGAGACGTTGCCCAGATGGTCGGCCTGAGCAGGGATGCCCTGCGTTTTTATGAGAAAAAAGGAATCATCCGTGCAGATAAGAAGGAAAATGGGTACAGATATTATTCAGAGGATGATATCTACAGATTGATGTACATACTTTATCACAGAAAAATGAATACCAGCCTGGAAGAAATAGGCGGCCTTATGAGCGGACAGAACTCCACATCCGCTATGAGACAGCATGTCAGGCAGCGCATGGCCGAGGAGGAGGAAGCCCTCAGGCGGCACAGCCAGGCAATCATGAGGCTTAAGCTGGTGGAAAAGGATATAAGCCGCATAGAGGAGTGTATGGGCAGATATTCCATAAGGAAATTTCCAAAAGCCTATGTGATGGCCACCTGTTCCGACCTGCAGGAAGGGTTGAGAACGTGGTTTAAGCTGTCCTCCACCATTCCGGGGCTGGATATGTCTTATTTTTATAATATGCTGACCTACACGGGAGAGGATCTGGAAGAAAAAGGAACCCTTCTCCTGTTCTATGAAGAACTGGAAAAGGGACTGGGCCGGGAGTTTAACCGGAGCCGGTATCATATGACCCAGGAACCGGAATGTATCTATACTATTATGGAATCAGAGAATACCCTTCCGGATTTTGATATGATTCATAAGATGGTCCAGTGGGCCCATAAACATGGACTGGAGCCCACGGAGCGCGTATACGCCAATGATATGACGTCCTTTTTCGCAAAGGACAGGACTACGTATTGTCTGGAAATCTATATGCCTTTTAAAAGGATTGCGTCGCCGGTATGATACGGGTAAGAGTTCTTACCCGTATCCGTATCCGTTATCAGCCGGTGTATCCTTACCCGTTATCAGCCGCAGTTTCCTTGCCGTTGTCCTCATCCTTTCTGGGAATGCCGAAGTTCTGGATGAAGTCAATCATAAAGGAGGATACGGTCACTGTTATAAGCGAATATACGATACGTCCTGCGGGAATATACGACAGGGACAGTACCAGTACGGATACGTCCGTCAGCAGGTATGCTCTGGATATGCGGCAGCCCGTAACCTTGGAGATGACCAGGGCCAGGGCGTCGTCCCCGGCGCAGGAAGCTCCCTGGCGGACTACCAGGCCGCATCCGGTACCGATGAAGCATCCGCCTGCCAGAGCTGCCAGAAGGGGGTAGTCAGCCAGACTTGGAAGTACCGGGGGAAACAGTTCCCAGAGCCGGAAGAATCCGGCCATACATATGGTTGCGAAGATGGAGGTCTTAAGGAATTCCTTGCCCAGGAAACGAAAGCCCAGGGCATAGCTTAAGGCGTCCAGCACAGGTGACAGTATGGAAGATGACATGCCGAACCAGAAATGAAAGAGCAGGATCAATCCCAGAATACCTCCCTCCGTTATATCCGCCTGCTGGTGGATATTGTAGATGCCAAAGGTGGTAATGGCTGTACCAAGGATGATGGATAACACAGTCTTTGGGGGAAAGGTTATGGATAATTCCTGTACAGCGCGGCAAGCCAGCTTCTTCAGCTGCTTCATAATAAAACGTCCTTTCTGTAAATAGGTTATAAAACCGGTTAGGGGCGGTCCGGGAATCCAAGGGATTCCGGGCCGCCCTGTTATGTTGTAGTACCAGTATACCTCATGTACCCCGGGGGATGTCAAGTGGGGATTTTCTCCATTCGGATGTTTGATTTTCACTATACGGATGTTTTCATGTAATCCCACCTGATAATTCATCCGGTACTTCTGCAGGTGATTTTCCTGCGCGGTTCCGTCCTGGCTCTCCTGCTAGTCCAGTTTTTCCGTGCCGGAATCCACAATTCTGCCTTTGCTGTCTGTCTTGTAGTATACATCGTCGGAATCCTTTACATTCTTCTTGTTCTTTACCAGCTTACCGGAAGTACTGATGAGATAGGTTTCATCCTTATAGGTAACCGGCTGATACTTGGTTCCTTCCTCGGCTTCCAGCCTTCTGCCCTTCACATAGATGGAATCACCGTCAATGCCGTCTGTTCCGGCTCCTCTTTTGCTGCCGGATTTCTCAAAGCTGTAGTAGTACTTGTCGCCGTCGATTTCCATGGTCATGGTGCCTGTTTTCATGGCGCCTTCCTTAGGAGAATCACCGAAATAGTATACGAATACGCCGTCCTCGTCCTCATCCGGGAGTTCGTCCACGTCCTCAATCTCCTCAGCAGATCGGATGGTCTTTCCATTCTCCTCAAATTCAATGCGGTAGAGACCCTGAAGCATTTTTCCGTTTACATCAAATCCGTAGTACTGTCCGTTTATTTTTTTAATCTGGGCCGTTACCAGGCTGCCGTTTGACTCTGCGTAGAACCAGTGGGCCTCATCATCGTCGTGGGCCTCCGGATCCACATCCTCGCTGGGAACGGTCTTAAACCAGCCGGTGGACATCCAGCATTCTTCCTCTGTGTTATAGTATTTGTTTACGGCAGAGGAGGAAGCGGTGCCGGGATTGTTATACCATTCAAAGTGGGCTGCGCCGTTTTCGTCAAAACGGTATTTCCGTCCGTTGATTTTCTTGGAGTCGTTGTCCGCGGTTTTTTTTCCGTTGGTGGAAAAATAGAACCAGTATCCATCCCCTTCCCTGTCGTCGTCCTCGTCATTTACAGCTGTGATGTATTTCCATCCCGTGGCCATGCGGCCGTCTCCGTTATCGCCGCAGTAGTACATGCCGCTTTTCCAGGCATCCTCATCCGTCAGCATTTCACCGCTCTCGTCAATCCATCCGTAGAGCATGTGTCCTTCGTCGTCAAAGGTAAACTTTGCCTGTCCGGTGGAGGTGGGAAGGGTGGCGAACTTCACATTGTCACTGCTTCCGGATTTCTTTACAGCCTTGCCGTTGGACTGGAAATAGTACCACCACTCATCCGGCTCGTCTGAGCCTGCGTCTTCATTTTCAATGGAGCGCCACTGGTTAGTGACCATTGCACCTGCTGAGTTGACATAGAAATAATTGTCATCGTCCTCAATCAGCTGGTTTTTAGCCATGTTTCCGTCGGAATCCAGATAGAACCAGTTGTTGCCGGATTTCTTGAATACATCGGTGGCTTTGCTGCCATCGTTGTTATAATAGACCCATTCGCCGTTTTCCTCAGCCCATCCGGTGGCTGCAAATGATACCAGTGCGCTTCCCATGGTCAGGGCCATGGCTGCACATGGAATCAGAAACCATTTTACCTGTCTTTTCATAATCATGTCTCCTTTCAGTCTGTCATTCAGTCCATTGATTTCAGGATTATCACCTTAATTGTCTTTTAGGGGGATGCGGCTGCCGTTTCGCCGGTGTTCTGGCCGGCGCCGCACGTTGTCATCACTGACATGGTGAGAATATACTATGGAGCCGCTCCAGGGTCAATAGAAGTTATGTAAACGTAATGAACTGTAAATTTTACGCAAGCCCATGTAATAATTCTTACGGAGAAGGCGCAATTATAAATATTTGGGAAAGATTGGGTGAAATAGTTCGTAAGGGGTGCCGATATGGGAATATATAGCGGGACCGGGAATAGAATGGAATAAGAATGCCATGAAACAGGCGGAGAAACATGCTGAATTATTTATGGGCAGGAATGACACTGACAGGAATACTCTGGGGGGCGCTTCACGGTCAGATGACGGCGGTGACCGATGGGGCAATCCAGGCGTCGAAGGAGGCTGTGACCCTGTGCATCACCATGCTGGGTGTTATGACCCTGTGGACAGGGGTGCTGGAAATCGGGCACCGCTCCGGACTGGTGGACCAGCTGGCAAGAAGAATGGGACCGGTACTCACCTTCCTTTTTCCAAGGCTGGACCCGGATGGGGAGGCAAGGAAACAGATAAGCGTCAATATGATTGCCAACATACTGGGCCTGGGATGGGCCGCCACGCCGGCCGGCTTAAAAGCCATGGAAGAGCTGAAAAAGGTGGAGGAGGAGCGCAGGAAGGGCGGTGCGGTCAGGCAGGAGGGGACTGCCAGCAATGAAATGTGTACATTTCTCATTATCAATATCTCCTCCTTACAGCTTATACCCATGAACATGATTGCATACCGGAGCCAATACGGAAGCGTGAACCCCACAGCCATTGTAGGGCCTGCCCTGGCGGCTACCTTTATCAGCACAGTGGTTGCGGTGATATTCTGCAGGATTATGGACCGGTAGGTTCAGGCGGTGCATTGAAGTATGCCGAAAGAGACGGTATACTGGATACAACAGATGAAGGGAGGTGGCTTTATGTTCCGCATCGGAGCATTTTCAAAGCTAACCAGGGTATCGGTAAGGATGCTTCGCTACTATGATAATGCAGGGCTTTTAACGCCTGCTGTTATTGACAAATTTACCGGGTACCGGATGTATACCACAGACCAGATACCTGTCCTGCAGAAAATCTGCCTGCTTAGGGACATGGGCTTTAATGTGACGGAGATAGGTGCTGTGATGGAATGCTGGGAGAGCAGCAGTGTGACAGAATATCTGGAGGACAAGAAAAGACAGCTTTTAGATTCAATCCGGCTGGAACAGCAGCGCATACGGAAGATAGAAATTGCCATGAGAGATTTTAAAGAAAGCACCATTGAAACCCATTATAACGTGACCATAAAGTCTGTTCCCGGCTGTAAGATTTTGTCCCTGAGGAAAACTGTGGCAGATTATTATTGTGAAGGGAGGCTGTGGGAACAGCTCTATGCCTTTGTGAGGGAAGAACAGATAAAACTGAGCCCAGGCACTAACAATCTTGCCATTTATCACAATGGGGGGACCACGGAGGACGGAGTAGATATAGAGGTGGGGGTTATGGTGGAAAGAGAAGGAGCGGACAAGGGCGGTTTCTGCTACAGGGAGACAGAGCCTGTGGAGGATATGGCTTGTATTATGGTCTATGGTCCATATGAAAATATCGGATTATCCTATCATGCCTTTGCCTGCTGGATGGAAGAACACCGCCAGTATGAAATAGCCGGGCCAAGCCGGCAGATTTGCCATATAGGCTCCTGGGATGAATCTGATTCTCAGAAATTTCTTACAGAAGTACAAACACCGGTCCGGCGCATATTGACTCTGACACCGTGAGAGGGTTTAAACTCAACCTATATCAAGTGAAGGAGGTTTCAGTATGAAACAATTTACAGTAAGACAGATTGGCACAATGGAAATGGACAAGGATGGCATGTACGTAAAGCTCCTGCCGGAATACATCCCGGCCCTTAAGTCCCTGGAGGGCTTTGGACATGCAGACATACTCTGGTGGTTTGACGGCTGCGACGATGAGGAAAACAGGAGCGTACTTGAGGCGGAAAGCCCCTATAAGCAGGGGCCGGATACAATGGGCATATTTGCAACCCGGTCCCCCCAGAGGCCTAACCCCATTGCCCTTAGTGTGGCGCAGATTCTCTATATAGACCATGAGGCCGGTGCTATCTACATTGCTTATACAGATGCCAGGCAGGGAAGTCCTGTGCTGGATTTAAAGCCGTACACCCCCAGTCTGGATCGGGTAGAGCATCCCCAAGTGCCGGATTGGTGCGGCCATTGGCCCCGGAGCCTGGAGGAATCCGGGGACTTTGACTGGGAAAATGAATTTAACTTCTAGGCCGGAGGTCATCATATACTCTTAAGTTGAAAGGAAACATTAAGAAAACCTCAACACGATGGAGAGGCCTTTGTGCTAAAATAAAAAACATATGGATTAATATGGAATCTGAGAGTATGAGGTGGATGCGATGAGTATGTTGGGAAAGGCCGGAAAGATGGGAGAGATTGGAGCGTCGGAAAAGACGGGAGGGCCGGGAAAGACGGGAGGGCCGGGAAGGACCGGAGCGTCGGGAAAGACTGCAAAGCCGGTAACGAAGGGAAAGAGGGCGGCAGCATGCGCGGCGGCGGCCATTATAGGCGCCATGTCGCTGTTTGCGCCGGCAGCAGCTTACGGGGCCCAGCCCTGGTCACTGGAGAACGGGCAGTATGTGGATGCGTCAGGAGCGCCCATAGCAGGGGCGCTGGAAAAGGGCATCACCGTGACCAAGTACCAGAACCGGGCCAATGAAAACGGTATAGACTGGTCCAGGGTGGCATCGGACGGCGTGTCATTTGCCATGATACGGGTGGGCTATTATAAGGATAAAGACCCTTATTTTGACAGGAATGTCACAGAGGCATTTGCAAACGGCATTGACACCGGGGTGTTTTTCTATACCCAGGCTCTGGACGTACAGACCGCCATTGACGAGGCCAATTTCGTGCTGAAGGTAATTAAGGATTTCCCCATATCCTATCCCATTGCCTATGATGTGGAATCCCAGCATCTTCTGGACAACGGACTGACCCGGCAGCAGATAACAGACAATGTAAACGCATTCTGTAAGACCATTTCTGATGCCGGGTATCATCCGGTGGTATATGGGAACAATGAATGGCTGACCAGAAATATGGACACCGGCCAGATTCCCTATGATATATGGTATGCCAGATACGGGACTGTGAACAGTTATCCAAACCGCACTATCTGGCAGTGTACTGATACCGGTTCAGTGGATGGCATTAACGGCAATGTGACCATCGAGCTGGCATTTACGGATTACAGTGCCGTGATTCCTGCTGACGGATGGAAGCATGTGGACGGCAGATGGTACTACATGAAGGGGTATGTGAAGCAGACAGGATGGGTTGAGGTGGATGGTGCCTGGTATTATCTGGACACCAATGGCGTCATGATTCATGATACTACCATGGATATTGATGGTGTGTCCTATACCTTTGACTCAAATGGGGTTATGGCGGAGCCGACAAGATAAAAAGAATATGATTTAGGAAGGTTTCATAAAATACCGGCATACCAGAGAGTTTCACGCCCTCCTGATATGCCGGTATTTCTAGGTTATAATCCGAATTCACTAAACAGATGGTCCTGGTACTCACGGTCCGATGCAGCCCGTACGATGTCCTCCATCCTTCCGGCTTCTGCCAGCTTTACAATAAGAGCATTGACACGCCCCTGCCCCTGTTTTACACCTTTCTCTATCCCTTGCTCCATTCCTTGTTCTATACCCTTCTCAATTCCTTTTTCTATCCCTTCCTCCAAAAGCATCTTTCCTAATACAGTCATTCCAATCCTCTCCTTTATTCGCTCTAATTCATTTCTGCTCAAAAACTTTACAGCCAGTGCATACAGTACGGACTGCATCCTTTTTCTCTCATCAGCGCTTACTTGCAGTTCTTCACACTGGAGAAACTCCATGCCCTGATAAATACGCTCACTCATTTCCATATCCCCTGACATCAATGGGGTCAGGAGCAGGGGAAAGACGTCACGGCGGCGCAGCCTCTTACCTTTATGGATTTTCTGTCTCAGTTTTTTAAAGACCTTATCGGCATTCCTGTCCCTTAGCCGTACCACCTCTATCCTATAGACACTGTCCCCATTAATCAGTTCCTTTTTCTGGACCTTTGTATTGGAAGTACAGATCACGGTTGTCATTACAGGAGCACTGTATATCATTCCTATGTATGCTTCATATTCCCGGAAGCGTCTTAAATCCTGTTCCGTGATGCTGTCGCTCTCAAACTCCAGATGCCGTATTGCTCCCTTTTCCATGATGAAATTAAAATCCTCTTCCAGCCTGCGCATCTCCAGATGAACATGCTCCGTAGGCGCAACTGTAAGGATTTTTCCTTTTACGCCTATATAGGGAAGCAGATCCTCCCCGAAAAACTGAGCTGCTGTTTTCATTACCTTGTCCTCCAACTGACCGAATCCATTTGTTTCTCCCTGCTCACGCAGGTTTCTTTCACCCATACAGCCTCCTGTTCCGGCAAGCCATATAAGAACCTATCCCCATTATAACGTTTTCTCTTAAGCCAGACAATAGCACCTTTGCCTTTTATATATTAGCAGATTCATTGTGTAGTTTATGATAGAATGGAAATCATTGCCCGACACATACGGGGCAGAATACTAAGATGGATCATTAAGACCCAGATACATATAGATATTATAAAATATAGGATAATGAGCGACAGATACTTATATTCCTCTATCGTCTGGTTGTTACAATATAACATTATATGCCCACAAAAGCAAGTATCAGGGGTTAAATTATGAATCTGCAGAATTATGAATCCATTACGAATCACTGCATCTTTGCAAGAATTAATACTTGACAAAATGCCTCTCCGGACATATAATCCTAGAAAACCTAGTGACAAACTATGAATAAATAAGAAAGGCCCTGCACGCCTGTGAGGGAACGGTGGAAGCTATGTCTAAGATTTATAAGGGAGCCATTGAACTGGTAGGCAACACCCCGTTGGTAGAGGTGACCAACATCGAGAAGAAGGAACAGCTGAAAGCGCGTCTTCTTGTGAAGCTGGAGTACTTTAATCCGGCGGGGAGTGTAAAGGACAGGGTTGGGAAGGCCATGATTGAGGACGCGGAACGTACCGGCCGCCTGAAACCGGGTTCCGTTATCATTGAGCCTACCTCAGGCAACACAGGCATTGGTCTGGCCGCTGTCTCGGCAGTCAAGGGTTACAGGATGATACTGACCATGCCGGATACCATGAGCGTGGAACGCCGCAATATACTGAAGGCATATGGGGCTGAGATTGTGCTTACACCTGGTGAGAAGGGGATGAGCGGTGCCATTGAGAAAGCGGAGGAGCTGGCAAAAGAGATTCCGGACAGTTTCATACCGGGACAGTTTGATAATCCGGTGAATCCCAGGGCTCATATGGAGAGTACGGGTCCGGAAATCTGGCAGGACACGGACGGACAGGTAGATATATTTGTGGCGTCCGTGGGAACAGGAGGCACCCTTACAGGGACCGGAACATACTTGAAGGAAAAGAATCCCCGCATCAAGGTAATAGCCGTGGAGCCGTCCACATCGGCGGTTCTTTCCGGAGGAAGCGCCGGCCCTCATAAGATTCAGGGAATTGGAGCCGGATTCATACCCAAGGTTCTGGATACCCGCGTATACGATGAAATTATAACAGTGGATAATGAAGCGCCCTTTGCAACAGCAAAGATGCTGGCCAGGACAGAGGGACTTCTTACCGGTATTTCATCGGGGGCTGCACTGTATGCTGCGATTGAGGTTGCCAGGCGGCCTGAGAATGAGGGAAAGACCATTGTCGCACTGCTGCCTGACAGCGGGGACCGGTATTATTCCACGGCTTTGTTTGTGGAGTAGGGGAGCAGAACTGGGGAGGTCTTAAACCGGGGAGGTATTTATAAGAGAGGACTGGTCCATATAGCAGCTGGCATAAAACTAAGTTGACGAGATCTGAAAAGGATGTTACCATGAAATGGAATATTATGAATCGTTACATTCACTGTAGGGAGGAACTAAATGGTAACAATCAAGGATGTGGCACGAGTAGCCGGAGTCTCCATTGGAACGGTTTCTAATGTGCTTAATGGAAAGGAAAGTGTTCGTCTGCAGAATCGCGAGAAGGTTTATAAGGCGGTTGACCAGTTAGGGTTTCAGTACAATATGACAGCCAGTGCCCTCAGGACTAAGACAACGAAAAATATAGGGTTGATTATCCCCACAATTGTCAATCCATTTTACCCTGAACTGGCAAGAGGCGTGGAAGACGAGGCTAGAAAAGCAGGATTTACCGTATTTCTTTGTAACAGTGACCGTGAGGAGGAAAAGGAAAGGAACTATATAGGTGCCCTTTTAAGTAAAGGCGTAGACGGAATCATACTTTTGAAACCTAAATCCGGCCAGGAGGAACTGCGCAGACTGAACAGTCAGATTGCCCTTGTTGTAGAAGATTGGGATTATCGCAGTGACCAGGAATTGATGACAGTCAGCTCGGATGGATATATGGCGGTGATTCAGGCAATGAACTTGCTTTTTCAATATAAACATAGGAAGATTGCATTTATTAGCGGACTTATGGAATCGCCTTCCGGATTTGGCAAGATGAGAGCCTATGAAAAAAGCCTGGAATCGCGAAACATATCGTATCGCTCTGAGTATGTAGCTTATGGGGATTACAGCTGGAAGAGCGGGTATGCTGTTGCAAAAGAGTTTGTCAAACTGGAAACGGCACCCACCGCTATATTGGCTGCTAATGATATGATGGCCATGGGAGCGATGAAGGCTGTTCAATCCATGGGATACAGAGTACCTGCAGATATATCTGTTATGGGGATTGATGGTATTGAGATGGGCAAATTATGTACTCCTTCCCTAACCACGGTGCTTCAGCCTAAATATGAAGTAGGGGTAGCCGCCTTCAGGCTTCTTGGGCGTATTCTGGCCGGGGAGGCTATTCCGGAAGATAAACGCCACATTATGTTAGAGACACGTATTATGGAGCGGGAAAGTGTGGCATATGCAGATGAGAGCAGATTAATATAATATGGGGTGCTTAGAAATAATGAGAGGGTATCTTTAGAACCTGGCAGTCAGGATCTGGGATACCCTCTATTAATTTGTTAATTGTTCAGGCGGTACCTGTGTGTAAAATGCATATCAGACAAATAGCTGCTGGCCAATCCTATACCATTTCCCATAATAAGAGAAAGTGTTAATGTAATAGAAGGACCATCAGCGGCAAATGTACAGAAGCATCCGACAAAGGTTCCGGAAGTAAAGGACAACCAGGGATGCAGGCTCTGGAGGCACATGATAAAGGTGGAGATAGCCATGAGCAGGTACGGATTAATATTCCGGTCCGTTAACCATAGAGATAATGCAGCCCAAAAAATGCCGCTTAAATTAGACCAGATACCCTTGCCAGCATCCTGCCCACAGCCGCAGCAGGCAAAATATGTAGTGCAGCCGGCGGCTCCTGCCCAAGTGATAAGTCCCGTAATTTCAGCAAACCAGGCCCATATTCCGAATAGCAGGGAGAGTATGAATGAACGCCGGACCAAAGTCATTACAGCTGTTTTACCTGTTTCATGAATTGTCTTACGGTTGGTCCGTCAACCGGATCGTTCATATCCCCGCTGGGTTTTGTTCCGTATCCGAATACACACCCGTCCGCTGTTTTCAGATAATCAGTAGTATTGACTGTCATTCCGCTGCCCAGGAAAATAGGGGTATCAGGAACTGCGTTTCGTACCGCTTGAATCTTTTCCATTGGCGCAGGCTGGGAAGAATCGGCTCCATCTACAATCAGAGCGTCCGCCATGCCGCGCCCAATCATCTCCTTTGCTACCGTATCCAAACTTCTTGGGGTCATGGGTGACCCATGTTTACAATAAATATCAGCAAAAATCATAACATTTTCAGCATCAATACTTTTACGGTATCTTGCCAGAAGATGTGCCTTGCCTACGATGGGTCCCTGATCTGTTACAGTAGCGTCTGTAAGGACATTTAAGCGAATATACTGGCAGTCTGCAGCCGCGGCAACAGCCATGGCTGCTTTCCATGAGTTTCTCAGGATATTGATACCTAATGGCATATCATAACGTTTGCGGATTTCCAGTGCAACCCTGGTCATTGCCGCAACGGTTTCCGGTTCTGTTGTTTCAGGATAATAGGGATAGTCTCCCAGATTCTCAATAATCATGGATGAGACCCCATTGCCGGACAGGGTTTCCGCATCCCGAAGGGCATGGGTAATCACATCATCCATACTACCTCCATAGCAAGGAGAGCCAGGGAGCGGTGGGAGATGGATCATGCCTAATACCGGATGCTCTGTACCAAATACATTTACCAATTCGCTGCGTTTCATGTGTGTACCTCCAATTTATATAGTTTTTGATATCTGATATCTGGTATATCAGATGGTGTAATATTAAACTAGCACAGTGAAATGGAAATGTCAATAGGTTTTATTATATTTTAATTTTATTGGATTTTTTTCGCACAGTCAGCAACAAAAAGAGCTACCCGTCGGATATGCGAAACCATAAGCTTCTCGCTTAATGAGGAATTATGAGAAGATATCGCGGCAAGTATCTCTTTATGTTCCTGATGGGCAGGAATGGGTTCCTCAATATATTTCATACGTGCTGCTTTGCGGAAACTATGATCAATGGTGCGCAGGGTTTCTATCTGATGCACAAGATAGTTATTGTTACATGTCTGGCGGATAATTGAGTGAAAAGAAACATTGAACTGTTGGATTTCCTCCAGTGACTTCTCATCTTTACGGGAAAGCAATGGATACACTACATCCAGTATCCTGCTCATTTCAACTAATTGACTGTCAGTGGCATTTTTAGCAGCATAATATGCGGCCACCCCTTCCAATGCACTTCTCATGAAAGCAATTTCCAGCATATTATCAATTGATATCTCGGATACGAATGAGCCGCGTCGCGGCCGGGTATAGATAAGACCCTCGGCCTGCAGTGAGCGAAATGCTTCTTTTACAGGGGTAGTACTCACATGAAGCATTTGTCCAATGGTACGTTCACTGATTTGCTCCCCGGCTTTGATCTCACCCCTTAAAATCATGCCCCTCACAATATCTGCAACCTGTTCCCGCAGCGGTTTTGACTCAATGATTTGCTCTTTGATTTCTGACATAACAGCGGTTATTCCTTTCCGTATAAAGTGTATTCTTTCGTCATTCTAACATATAAAGGCATTTAATACCAGAGCATGTATTAAAAAGTAAATGGTGAAAGTGTATAATGGCATGGACCGGCCTAAAAAATGAACCGTTTCATTTTTGCGTTTAAAAAGATTGAAATTATTGTGCAAATTAGTATAAAAAAATGATTAAAACCTATGCATAACGA